>JAABUN010001223.1_pt1 | contig 59238 bp, 55 predicted proteins | sample 5559311 | NCBI WGS metagenome assembly JAABUN01 (sample SAMN10711877, study PRJNA513370) | rock metagenome | isolation source: Antarctica rocks | place: Antarctica: Victoria Land, Siegfried Peak sud
TGCCGAACGGGTATCGTAAATTTGACAGACAAACAAATAAAGTTGAATTAGTTGATTTTCCATAAGTAAGAAAATTCTACCAATCAACAGATTTGTCTGTCTTTTCAACTACTGATTCGCATAATACCAATAGAGCGGGAAATTGATTGGAAATACCGCAAGAGCATTCTCAACGAATATAATACGAGCGAATCAAACATTTTATCGGTTGCCAACAATCAAAGAATTTTACATCATTTCACCTTTGGACAAGACAGAGAATTTGAAGACGTGGATATTACAAAACGTCCGAAAACTTATTTTCCGCATCGCACAAAGGCAAATCTCAAATATAATTTCGGTGAAGCGATTGAAATTGAACTCAATCGAATGCAGATTGAAATTGATTTGACAATTGAGTTTGAAGGAACGATTGCCGTTTTTGAAGCTAAAAACGGCAAGCCCGACAATTTTTCCGTTTATCAGATTTATCATCCGTTTTTGTATTATCACGAAGCAAAAAAGAAAGCGGAGATGAAGAACAAAATTAAAAACATCGTTTGCGTTTATGTCGTCAAGCAAAAACAAAAAGACGTAACCAAACTTAAACTTTGGGAATATACTTTTGAAAAACCGGACGATATAACTACAATCAAATTTATAAAATCGGCGTGTTACAATTTGCAAAGAGAAGATGAGTGAACTTTCTATCAATCAAGTTTTTAATGAAGACGTTTTGCAGGTGTTGAAAAAAATGCCTGCGAGCAGCGTCGAGATGATTTACGGCGACCCGGATTATAACGTCGGCATCAATTACGCCGGAAAAAACTATACGACGAAATGGAACGATTATATTGATTGGTATATTGAATTGACCAAAGAATCTTTGCGCGTTTTGAAGCCGGAAGGGAATTTATTTTTAATAAATTATCCAAAGCAAAACGCTTACTTGCGAGTTAAGTTTTTGGACGATGCGACTTATGACGTGCAGGATTATGTTTGGGTTTACAACACGAATGTCGGACATTCGCCCCGACGCTTTACGACCGCGCATCGTTCGATTCTTCACGCGACAAAATCAAAGGAAAATAATTTTTATAAAGAACAGGTTGCACAACCTTATTTGAATCCGACGGACAAGCGCATTCAAGAGCGAATCCGCAACGGACACACCGGCAGAATGCCGTATTCGTGGCTTTACTACGATTTGGTAAAGAATGTTTCAAAAGATAAAACTTTCCATTCGTGTCAAATTCCTTTGCCGCTTGTCGAGCTTTTTATTAAAGCCGGAACAAAGGAAAATGATTTGATTTTTATTTTGTTCGGCGGTTCGGGTTCGGAAATTGTTTTATGTCAGGAATTAAAACGAAATTTTATTTCCTGTGAAATTCATTCGGATTATTTCCGAATGATTCAAGACCGTTTGAACAATCAAGGCAAAATCGGCGACGAATACAGATTGAAATTTATTCAAGACAAAAAAACCGTTGCCGAAAATCTTACTTTCGCTTCATTACCATTTGAGTAAGTTTAATAAGCCCGCGCAAAAACGACTCGCCTGTTTGAAGGCTTACCCGAAAAAACGTCCGCGCCTGTTTCTTCGGCTTCGTCAAACGGAATGCAGCGAATCGTCGCTTTGGTTTCGGCTTTGATTTCTTCTTCGGTTTCGGGCGTGCCGTCCCAATGCGCGAGAATGAAACCGCCTTTTTCGATTTGTGTTTTGAAATCTTCCCAACTATCGACGCGAAAAGTGTTTTCGGCGCGAAAATTTAACGCTTTTTGATAAATGCTCCGCTGAATTTCTTCCAGCAGATTTTTGACGTGTTCGACAATTTCCGCCAAAGGCTGTGATTCTTTGGTTAAGTTGTCGCGGCGGGCGACTTCGACTGTGCCGTTTTCCAAATCTCTCAGACCGATTCCAAGCCGCACGGGAACGCCTTTAAGCTCGTATTCGGCAAACTTCCAGCCGGAACGCTGGTTGTCGTTGTCGTCGTATTTAACGGAAATGCCATTGGCTTTTAACTGCTCGAAAATCGGATTGACCGCTTCGGAAATCTTTGCTAAATCTTCTTCGCTCTTGTAAATCGGCACAATGACGACTTGAATCGGCGCTAATTTCGGCGGCAGAATCAAGCCTTTGTCGTCCGAATGCGCCATAATCAGCGCGCCCATAAGACGGGTTGAAACGCCCCACGAAGTCGCCCACGCAAACTCCGATTGATTTTCTTTGTTGACGAATTTTACATCGAAAGATTTAGCGAAATTCTGTCCTAAAAAGTGCGACGTTCCGGCTTGCAGGGCTTTTCCGTCCTGCATCAGCGCCTCGATACAAAGCGTGTCAATCGCGCCGGCGAATCGCTCGTTCGGAGTTTTCGCGCCTTTGATAACGGGCATCGCCATCCATTCTTCGGCGAATGTCGCGTAAACGCCGAGCATTTTATTTGTTTCTTCAATGGCTTCGGCTTCGGTCGCGTGTGCTGTGTGTCCTTCCTGCCAGAGAAACTCAGTGGTTCTCAAAAAAAGGCGCGTTCGCATTTCCCAGCGCACGACGTTCGCCCATTGATTTACCAGCAGCGGCAAGTCGCGCCACGATTGAATCCAGCCTTTATAGGTGTTCCAGATAATCGCCTCCGAAGTCGGGCGAACGATTAATTCTTCGGTCAATTTCGCATCCGGGTCAACAATTAAACCTTTGCCGTCCGGGTTCGGTTTGAGTCGGTAATGCGTAACGACGGCACATTCTTTGGCAAAGCCTTCGGCGTGTTCTTCTTCCTTTTCGAGGAAGGATTTCGGCACAAACAGCGGAAAATACGCGTTTTGATGTCCGGTTTCTTTGAACATATCATCAAGCGCCCGCTGCATTTTTTCCCAAATCGCGTAGCCGTAAGGTTTTATCACCATACAGCCTTTAACGGCGGAATTTTCGGCTAAATCGGCGCGTTTGACCAGTTCGTTATACCATTCGGAATAATTTTCCGAGCGTTTCGGTAATCCTTTGCTCATAATATTTTTTATCGAAGATGCGAAACAAAAATAATAGAGCAAAAGCCGGAAAGAAACAAAATGCCGTCTATTTTAATCGAATTTGTTGTAAAATAATTTATATGGCGGTTGCTAAATTAAAGGAAAAGAAAATTCAAAAACATACGGTTGCCGAATATCTGAAACTCGAACGCGCGGCGGACGAGCGGCACGAATATCTCGACGGCGAAATATTTGAAATGGCGGGCGAGAGCGACGCGCACGGAATTATAAGCACTAATCTGTCCGGCGAGTTTTACCTGCAATTGAAAGGCAAAGATTGTCAGGCGCGAATAAAAGACGCGAAAATAAAAAGCGGCGGATTTGCGCGTGAAATTGGGCAATCGAAAAAGGGAATGTTTTCTTACCCCGATATAGTCGTCATTTGCGGCACAGTCGAATACCACGACAAACGCAAAGATATTATTCTCAATCCGAAGGTTATCATCGAAGTTTTGTCCGAATCGACCGAAATTTTCGACCGCAACAATAAATTTACGAGGTATCTGATGTTTAATGCGACGCTGACCGATTACGTTCTGGTTTCGCAGGGCGAGCCGCTGGTCGAGCATTACGTCAGGCAGTCGGACGAAAGCTGGAAACTGTTTATCCGATTCGGTTTGGAAGAAACATTAAACATTGAATCAATCGAATGCAGGATAAAATTGACCGAGATTTACGACCGCATCGAATTTTCCCGCGAGGCGCTCGATTTTATTGAAGAAGTAAAAAATGAACGATTACAAACTGAACTTTGAAGACACGGCGACGGCGTTTTCCGATAAATCGAATGCCGACTTGCAGAAAAAATATCAAATGTTTCGGCTGATAAACTCGCCGGTTTTGACCGGCATCGGCACGAAAATGACGGCGCTGGCGTTTCGATTTAAATTGCCTGTTCGGGGAATAGTCAAGCAAACGATTTTTTCGCAGTTCTGCGGCGGCGAGACGATTGAGGAATGTCAGGCGACGGTCGATAAACTCGGCAAAGCGCGCATCGGCACGATTCTCGATTATTCGATTGAGGGAAAATCCGAAGAATCGGTTTTTGAAAGCACGAAAAACGAAATTTACCGAACCGTTATGCGTGCCAGAGAAGACGAAAACGTGCCGTTCGCGGTTTTCAAAGTTACGGGTTTAGCCGATTTCGGCTTGCTCGAAAAGGTCAGCGCGGGCAGGGAATTATTAAAATCGGAAGCCGCCGATTGGGAAAACGCCAAACGTCGCGTCGAAGAGATTTGCGCTTACGCGCATTCGCTCGAACAACCCGTTTTCATCGATGCCGAAGAAACTTGGATTCAGGACGCGATTGACAATCTCGCCCGCGAAATGATGGAAAAATATAACCGCGAAAAGCCGATTATTTACAACACAATCCAGCTCTACAGAACGGACAGACTTGAATTTTTGAAAAAGTCGCACGAAAAAGCCAAAGCCGAAGGTTATTTTCTCGCCGTTAAACTCGTGCGCGGCGCGTATATGGAAAAGGAACGGGCGCGCGCCGAAGAAATGGGTTATCCGTCGCCGATTCAGCCCGATAGGGCGGCGACAAATCGGGATTATAATCAGGCTTTAGAGTTTTGCGTCGAAAATATTGACCGAATCGCCTTTGTCGCCGGAACGCACAACGAAGAAAGCATTCAATATCTGGCGCGATTGATGAGCGAAAAAAATATCGCGCCGAATCACGGACACGTCAATTATTCGCAGCTTTACGGTATGAGCGACAATCTTTCCTACGTGCTGGCGAAAAATGATTTCAACGTCTCGAAATACGTTCCATACGGTCCTGTTCCCGATACGATTCCCTATTTGATTCGCCGCGCTCAGGAAAATACCTCGGTCGCCGGACAGATGAGCCGCGAACTCGATTTGATTAGCCGAGAATTGAAACGGCGCGGTAAATAACTTTTATCTTTGAACATTGAACATTTGCCGAACGTAAGTTTGAATGTCCGAATTAAATTAAAAATGTTTATTGTTTAGTGAAACTATGTTTTGTCCAAACTGCGGAAAATCCGAGCAAGTCTTAAATACTTACTGCCGACAATGCGGCGCATTTCTTCCCGATTACGGCGATAAAAAAAGGAATTTCACATTTGGCGGAGACACGCCCGAAGAACAAATTCGAGTCAATTTGATTTTGAATTTTCTGAGCGGAACGGTCAGTCTCGTTTTGGCGATTCTGCTTTACGTAACCTTTTGGGGCAAACCGGAAACGTCGCAGGTGATTTATCTGGTCGCGGCTTTTCTTCTGGCAATGTGCGGCTGGCAGTTTTCGACTTTTCGCGTCGGGTTAAAGCTCAGGAAAACTTTTGAACGGAGAAAAACCGGCGAAATCGAAAACGCGGCGCAAGTCGATAAAAATGTTTTTCAACCGGCGAAAACTCAAGAATTTCTACACGAAGCCGATTTTTCAAATACCGTGCCGACGAGCGTAACCGAAAACACGACGAAAACTCTGCCTGAGAAAATTAAAAATCGTTCATCTTAAACCGAGCATCAATCTAACCGAACGGTCGGAAACTTCCGAGTCTTGATTATTTTTCCAATCGTAAAGCGGCTGTAACTCGTTTTCCGCAAGCGGTTTATTTGTCATCCGCGCAACTTGCGTGCTTTCAAAAGCGCGCGTCGTCAAAGCGACGTGCGGAGTGCCGATTGTTAAAGCCGACGAATTTTCAATCGCCGCGTCCGCCGTTTCAACGTCGAGGAAAAGTTCGTTATATGCCGCCAGATGCCAGACTTTTCCAGCATCGGTTGCCTCAATCGCCAAAATCCGAAGCAGCCCGTAACCGCTCTCAATCTGAAAAATTAAATAATCGCCCGCCTGAAAATTTTGAGACACAATTTTTTCTCCTTTTTTTCTAAATTAGCATAAACCGGCGTTTGTCATTAAAATCGAAAAGATGAAAAAGGCGAACGACACGAATTTTAATCTGATAATTCCTGAATGAGCAGAATTGAAAAAATATGAATGAAATACTTGATTATAATCAGATGCTTGATGTCGCGCTCGAAGAAGCCAGACAAGGTTTAAGCGAAGGCGGGATTCCAATCGGCGCGGCGTTGTTTGACAAAAACGGGCAGCTTCTGGGGCGCGGACATAATCGCCGTGTGCAGGAAAACGACGCGTCGGTTCACGGCGAAACCGACGCTTTTCGCAAAGCCGGACGGCAGAAATCTTACAAAAATACGATTATGGTTACGACGCTCGCGCCGTGCTGGTATTGTTCGGGTCTGGTGCGGCAATTTAAAATCGGAACAGTTGTCATCGGCGAAGCGGAAAACTTTGACGGCGGAATCGAATGGCTTAAGGAAAACGGCGTTAAAGTCGTTAATCTAAATTCGAGTGAATGTATTGAAATGTTAAGAAATTATATCGAAGCGAATCCCGAAATCTGGAACGAGGACATCGGCGAATAATAGAATTTGATTTACGGGTAAAAGTTGAAAAATCTCGTCGCGGCATTGTTTGTTCGACTTGTCGCGGGCGGACATTTTCAGCATCTAAACCGCTAAATGCTTAACGTGTGGATTTTTGCTACTATTTTAAATGAAAGTAAATTTTATATAAATATCAAGAGGGAAATATAAATGTCAGATATAAAAGACGCGGTTATTATCAGCGCAGCCAGGACGGGAACGGGGAAATTTCAGGGAAGTCTGAAACCGTTTTCGGCGACGGATTTGGGCAGTTTTGCGATTAAGGAAGCGGTCAAACGCGCGGGAATCGACAAGGCGGACGTTGACGAAGTGATTATGGGCTGTGTCGTGCAAGCCGGTTTGGGACAAGCGCCGGCGAGACAGGCGGCTCTGAAGGCTGATTTGCCGGCGGAAGTTTCGGCGCTGACCGTTAATATGGTTTGCGGTTCGGGTTTGCGCGCAGTTGCTTTGGCGGCGCAATCGGTGAAATTGGGCGACGCCGATTTTGTCGTCGCGGGCGGAATGGAATCGATGTCGAATATTCCATACGCGATGCCGGGCGCGCGGGACGGTCTGAAAATGGGCAATAATAAAGTTGTGGATTTGATGATTCACGACGGTTTGTGGTGTCCGTTTGAAGATTGGCATATGGGCAACACGGGCGAGGTTGTGTCGGAAAAATACAAAATCGGCAGAAGCGAGCAGGACGAATACGCTTATAACTCGCATCGCAAAGCGCACGAAGCACACAAAGCCGGATATTTTAAAGATGAAATTTTTTCGATTGAGATTCCGCAAAGAAAAGGCGATGCGGTTGTTTTCGACCACGATGAAGGCGTGCGCGAGGACGCGACTGCCGAAAGTATGGGGAAACTCAAACCGGCTTTTATGAAGGACGGCGGAACGGTTACGGCGGGAAACGCGTCGAGTTTGAACGACGGCGCGTCGGCGGTTGTCGTTACGTCGGCGGAAAAAGCCAGAGAACTCGGCATCGAACCTCTTGGCAGAATCGTCGCTTATGCAACGAGCGGCATCGAGCCGAAATATATTATGATGGCGCCGGTGCAGGGCGTGAAAAACGTTTTGGAAAAAGCCGGCTGGACGATGGAAGAAGTCGATTTATTTGAACTTAACGAAGCGTTTTCCGTGCAGGCTTTGGGCGTGATGCAGGAATTGGGCTTGGATGTGGAAAAGGTCAATGTCAACGGCGGCGCGGTCGCGCTCGGACACGCTATCGGCAATTCGGGCGGGCGCATTTTGACTACCTTGCTTTACGAGATGAAACGGCGCGGCGTGAAAAAAGGCGTCGCCGCGCTTTGTCTCGGCGGCGGAAATTCGGTGGCAATGGCGGTTGAAAGAGATTGAAAGTGAAAAAGTGAAAAAGCGGAAAAGTGAAAAGGTTTACGCGCTCAAACGAGCATTTACTTTTTCACTCTTTCACTTTTTCGCCTTTTCGCCTTAAAAAAGGCTTTAAATCGAATCTATCAGAAAAAGGAATTATAAAAGATGAGTGAAATATTCGGTGTTATCGGCGCGGGAACGATGGGCAACGGCATCGCGCAAACCGCCGCCGCTTCGGGCTTTGATGTCGTTATTTGCGACATCAGCGAAGATTTTGTAAAAAAAGGTTTCGCGGCGATTGAAAAAAGTCTCGACCGTTTCGTTAAAAAGGAAACGATGACGGCTGAACAAAAAAGCGAAATTTTGGGACGCATAAAGACGACGACGAATCTCGAAGATTTGAAAGATTGTTTTATCGTAGTCGAGGCGGCGACGGAAAATTTTGAGATTAAAAAACAATTGTTTCAAAAGCTCGACGAAATAACCGCGCCCGACGCGATTTTAGCGTCAAATACGTCTTCGATTTCAATTACGAAAATCGGCGCGACGACAAGCAAACCGGACAAAGTTATCGGAATGCACTTTATGAATCCCGTGCCGCTTATGAAACTGGTCGAAGTCATTCGCGGCATCGCAACGTCGGACGAAACTTATCAAAAAGTTAAGGAAATGTCGGAAAAAATGGGCAAAACGCCGCTCGATTGTCAGGATTTTCCGGGTTTTGTGGCGAACCGCATTTTGCTGCCGATGATAAATGAAGCGATTTTCGCTTTATATGAAGGTGTGGCGACAAAGGAAAGCATCGACGGCATTATGAAATTGGGGATGAATCATCCGATGGGACCGCTTACATTGGCGGATTTTATCGGCTTGGACGTTTGTCTGGCGATTTTGAACGTGATGCGCGAAGGCTTGGGCGACCCGAAATATCGCCCGTGTCCGCTGTTGATAAAAATGGTTGACGCCGGTTGGCTCGGACGCAAAACCGGCAAAGGTTTCTACGATTACAATCAAGGTTGAAAACGCAGGGAAATTGTAGGGGCGAGGACAAGCCGTCGCCCCTACAATTTCCCCGACGTAATTTTCTAACATCCAAATCTTAAAATTCCGACATCTAAAAACTGTTTGCCTCTCCAAACGTATCGACGGGAGAAAATTCTTTTTTTATTTCAAAAGGAAAAATAATATGCGAAAAATTTCCGCTCTTTTTCTTGCAATGATTTTCGCTTTTGCCGCTGCCGAAACGACTTTCGGGCAGACGCGCATTGCGCCGCTCAATATTAAACAGCGCAAGTTGCCGAACGGTTTAAATGTCGTTTCTTTGCAGGACAATACGAGTCCGACGGTGGCGATTCACGTCTGGTATAACGTCGGCTCGAAGGACGACCCGCAAGGGCGTTCGGGTTTCGCGCATCTGTTTGAGCATCTGATGTTTAAATCGACCAAAAATATGAAGGGCGAGATGCTCGACCGTTTGACCGAAGATGTCGGCGGCTTTAACAACGCTTCGACGTATGACGATTTTACGAATTATTACGAAGTCGTGCCGTCGAATTATCTGGAAACTTTAATGTGGGCGGAAGCCGAACGGATGCACAACTTAAATGTCGATGAAGCGAATTATAATTCCGAGCGCGACGTTGTAAAAGAAGAGTTTCGCCAGCGTATTCTGGCGAATCCTTATGGAATGCTTTACGGGCAATATCTCGAAAAACGCTCGTTTGCAGTTCATCCGTATATGCGTCCGGGCATCGGCAATCTCGACGAGCTGAACGCCGCCTCTTTGCAGGACGCCAATAATTTTTACAAGACTTTTTATCGTCCCGACAATGCTTATTTAATCGTCGTCGGCGATTTTCAACCGGCGCAGTTAGATGTTTGGGTCAATAAATATTTCGGCGGAATCGCCAAACCTTCAGGCGCGATTCCGCGCGTAACGGCGATTGAACCCGAACGCACAGCCGAAAAACGCTTTATGGAAACCGCGCCGATTGTGCCGTTTCCGGCTGTCGCCGTAACGTATCTCGCGCCCGATTCAAAAAGCGCGGACGTTCCGGCTTTGAAAATCGCCGAAACGATTTTATCCGGCGGCAAATCTTCGCGTCTGTATCAGGAACTGGTTTATCGGCAGCAACTCGCGCAGGAAGCGTCGTTTAACGCCGATATTCGCGTCGATAGAGGCTTGCTATATTTTGCGGCGACGGCTTCGGAAGGCAAACAGCCCGAAGCGCTCGAAAAATCTCTGCTCGCCGAATTAACGAAAATTCAGAACGCGCCGGTTTCGGCAAAGGAACTCGAAAAGGCGAAAAATCAATTGATTACCGATCAGGTGCAGCAGCTTGAAACCAACGACGGCAAAGCCATCGCCATCGAACGCGCCGTCGCCTACCAGAGCAATCCGAACGCGGTCAACACCGACATCGAAAAGCTGCAAGCCGTAACCGCCGCCGATGTTCAGCGCGTAATGAAAAAATATTTTACGGACAAAAACCGCGTCGTCATTTATTACCGGCAGGGAGAAAAGAAATAATGAAAACCCCAAAATTGAAAACGGAAAATGTCGGAAATTCTTTAGAAAGCGCGAAATTTTACAAATCCGCAATTTCGGCGGCGGCGATTTTTACTTTTTTGCTCGCGCCTTCGCTCGCGCCCGTCAAGGCTCAAATCGAAACGCCGCCCGCGCCCGCCGCGCCGAAATCGGTTGTTGTTCCCGCCGTCAAAGAAAGGAAACTGCCGAACGGCTTAACGATTGCGGTTGTCGAACGCCGACGCGTGCCGCTCGTAACCGTTCAACTGCTCGTTAAATCCGGCGCGGCGTTGGAAGCGGTAAATAAAGCGGGCTTGGCGAGTATGACGGCGGAGCTTTTAACCAAAGGAACGGCGACGCGCAGCGCAACTCAAATCGCCGAAGAAATAGAATTTTTGGGCGGCTCGATAAACACTGCCGCGCGCTGGAACGATTCGGTCGTTACAATCAATGTAATGAGCGACAAGCTCGACGCGGCGACGGCGATTATGTCGGACGTTGTTTTGAATCCGGCTTTTAAACAGGAAGAAATCGATTTGCTCAAATCGCAGACGCTCGACGGCTTGAATTACAATTTGAAGCAGCCGGGTTTTCTGGCAAATTACGTCGCCAGCCGATACAGCTTCGGCGAGCATCCGGCGGGCGGAACTCCCGAAAGCGTAAAGTCGCTGACGCGCGCCGACATTGCGGCTTTTAAGGCGGAAAACTACAATCCGAACGACGCCGTTTTGATTTTTACCGGCGATATTACAACCGAAAAAGCCGACGCTCTGGCGCGGAAATATTTCGGAAAGTGGAGCGGAAAAACTGGCGAAAATTATAGAGGCGGCTTATCTGCTCCCGCGACGGCGGCAAGCCCGATTGTAAAAAGAATTCTCGTTGTCGATTTGCCGAATTCCGGTCAGGCGGCGGTCAGCTTTTCCAAAAATCTGGGAAACATCGGCAGAACCGGCACGGATTATTTTCCCGCTTCGGTTTTAAATTCGATTCTCGGCGGCGGTTATTCTTCGCGTCTCAATCAGGAAATCCGCATCAAACGCGGTCTAAGTTACGGCGCGGGCAGCGGTTTCGCGTGGCGCACGGCAAACAGCAATTTTGCGACGCGCACGCAGACGAAAAACGAATCGGCGGCGGAAGTCGCCGAACTGGTCGCGAGCGAAATCCGCAGGCTCGGCGACGGCGAAATTGCGAGCGCCGAACTCATACCGCGAAAATCGGTTTTGACCGGCAGCTTCGGGCGCAATCTGGAAACCACTGAAGGACTGGCGGCGGCGGTTGCCGATTTATACAGCTTCGGTTTGCCGACCGGCGAATTAAACAATTATACGAAAAACGTGCAAGCCGTCTCCGACGCGCAGATTCAGCAGTTTGCCGGTAAAAATCTAAGCGGCGGCGACATTATAATCGTCGGCGATTACGCGAAATTCAAAGACGATTTGGCGAAGCGTTTTCCCGATATGAAAATCGAAGTCGTTCCGGCAGACGCGCTCGATTTGACGAGCGAGAATCTGCGGAAAAGATAAAAACAGGGAAATTTAGCCGCAGATGAACACGGATATACGCGGATGAAGACAAATATAAGCAGGACAAAAAAGAAATTAAAATTAAATCTATTTCTAAATCCGTGTTTATCCGTGTATATCTGTGATTAAATTTTCTGTTTTTCAAAAATAAGTCGTGAATAAGTTTCGATTATCAAACTTGTTCGCGGTTTTTATTTTTGGTGGTTTGTAATTTATAAAAGCCTTTGTTTCAATAACTTCTATGCACAAAAACCTGCGTTCGTTTATTGAAACTTTGCGGCGCGAAAATGAATTAGTCGAAATCGAAGCGGAAGTTGACCCGTATCTGGAAATCGCGGAAATTCACCGGCGCACGATTGAGAATCAAGGGAAAGCATTGCTTTTCAAACGCGTCAAAGGCTCGCCGTTTCCGGTCGTTACAAATCTTTTCGGGACGGCAAAGCGCATTGATTTGGCGTTCGGCAAAAAGCCGCAGGAACTTGTTAAGAAAGCCGTCGAAATGATTGAAGTTTTATTGCCGCCGAAGCCGAAAGAGCTTTGGAATTTTAGAGATTTGGCTTTTACGGCGCTAAAGCTCGGAACGAAAAAAGTTAAAAAAGCGCCGGTTCTGGAAGTCTGCGATAAACCGGCAAATCTTGAAAAACTGCCGCTTCTGCAATTGTGGCACAAAGACGGCGGACATTTTATAACTTTGCCGCTCGTCTATACCGAAAGCCCGACGACCGGAAAACACAATCTCGGAATGTATCGCATACAGCGTTACGACGCGGAGACGACCGGAATTCACTGGCAGATTCACAAAGGCGGCGGTTTTCATTACAATGAAGCCGAAAAATTAAACGAATCCTTGCCCGTAACGATTTTTCTCGGCGGCGCGCCGGCGATGATTTTATCGGCAATCGCGCCTTTGCCCGAAGATTTGCCGGAACTTGTGCTTGCTTCGGTTTTGGCTGACGGAAAAATCGAAACGGTTGAAAATCCGATAAAAAATCATCATCGCCTGATTGCCGAAGCCGAGTTTGCGATTTGCGGGCGCGTTCCGCCGTTTGAGCGTCGTCCCGAAGGCGCGTTCGGCGACCATTACGGTTATTATTCTCTGGTTCACGATTATCCGGTTTTCCGCGCCGACGCCGTTTTTCACCGCAAAGACGCCATTTATCCGGCGACCGTCGTCGGCAAGCCGCGCCAGGAAGATTTCTATATCGGCGATTATTTGCAGGAATTGTTGTCGCCGCTTTTTCCGCTCGTAATGCCCGCCGTGCGCGATTTGTGGAGCTACGGCGAAACCGGATTTCACTCGCTCGCGGCGGCTGTCGTCAAGGAAAGATACGCGCGCGAAGCGTTGGGCGCGGGTTTTCGCATTCTGGGCGAAGGTCAATTATCGCTGACCAAGTTTTTAATGCTGACCGACAAGCCGCAGAATTTGCGCGACTTTAAATCTTTGTTTGAATACATTCTGGCAAGAGTCGATTGGGCGAGCGATTTTTTTATCTTCGACAGAACTTCTTTTGATACTTTAGATTACGCGTCGGGCAAGATAAATCACGGCTCGAAGGCAATGCTCGTCGGCGTCGGCGAAGCAAAGAGAGAATTACAAAAAGAGTTTCGCGGCGAATTGCCGAATTATATAAAAAGCGCCGAAATTTTTTGCGGCGGTTGTTTGGTCGTAGAAGGAAATGCTTATGCATCCGATAACGATTTGGGAGAGAGAATTGCAAAATCAGGAAAGTTCGATGATTTTCAAATCATTGTTCTGCACGATTCGATAGAATTTGCGCGTTCAGTCGATAAATTTCTGTGGGCGACGTGGACGCGCTTTAATCCTTCGACCGACATATACGCAAGGCGCGCCGAAATAAAAAACAATCATATCGTCTATACCGCGCCCGTTGTTATCGACGCCCGAATGAAGCCGTGGTATCCGAACGAAGTCGAGCCGCGCGATGACATCGTGAAACTTGTCGACGCGCGCTGGCGCGAGTATTTTCCGGTTAAATAAAAACTTGCGGCGCGAATGTTTTAAGAAAAATCAACCGCAGATGAACGCCGATGAATACAAGAAATTTAACAGGGATAAAGAGGATAAAAGGGATAAAAGAAAAATAGTAAGTCTCTTTTATTCCCGTCTCGTCCTCTTTATCCCTGTTAAAATATCCGTATTCGTCTGTGTTCATCTGCGGTTAAATTACTGTCCGATATTTCGACTATGAAATTGTTACTCAAAAGGCTTGTTGTCGTTTTCGGTGTCATAATTTTAATTCTCGCCGTCGTCGCCGTTTATTCGTTTTATATCGAACCGGCGCAGCTCGTCGTTCACGAAGAAGATTTGAAAATTCCGCATTGGAGCGCGAAATTAAACGGCTTTAAGATTGTCGCCGTCTCCGACATTCACGGCGGCGCGAAATTTATTACCGAAGAAAAAATCAGGGAAATCGTGCGGCTCGCAAACGAGCAGAATGCCGATTTGATAGTTCTGCTCGGTGATTACGTTTCGCAAAAAAGCGGAAAAAACAGCGATTTGAAAATGCCGAGCGCGACGATTGCCGAAAATCTCAAAGGCTTGAGCGCGAAATACGGCGTCTACGGCATTATCGGCAATCACGATTGGTGGTATGACGAGCGAAAAGTGCGCGGCGAGTTTGAAGCGGCGGGCGTCCGTATTTTGGAAAACCAAACCGTTTCAATCGAAGTGAACGGCGAAACGGTAAATCTCTGGGGCATCGAAGACTACTGGAAAAACCGGCGAGTGCCGACCGAAGCATTCGACAAGATTCCGACCAGGGAAAACATTATCGCTTTAACTCATAACCCCGATTCGCTTCTCAAAGCGCCGCCGCAAATCGCGCTGATGCTTTCGGGACATACGCACGGCGGGCAATTTAAATTTCCCTTCTACGGCGCAATTGCCTTTGTCAACGATAAAAGGTTTATGGAAGTTTTTGTCGAAGTCGACGGCAAACACGTTTTCGTAACTACCGGCGTCGGCACGAGCGGTCCGGCGGTTCGCTTTCGAGTTCCGCCGGAGATTGCAGTTCTAAGGCTGTTTGCCGAATAAAAAGGCGAAAGACGAAAAGTTAAAAAAATAAAATTACTTTTCGTCTTCCTCGTCCGACTGCGGTTTTACTTCCACGCGGTCGTAAAGTCTCTCCAAAACGAGTTCAAGCCCGATTTCTTCGAGCCACAAAACGTCTGCCGCGCATCCGAGTTTCAGATATTCTTCGGGCGTGTAGTTTTGTTTGATTTTCGCTCGCGGCTGCATAAAAATTTTTCACCTTAAAAGTTTTTTCACATTCTCAAAGTTTCCGTCATTTTTCGCCGGAGTCAAGCCTAAAAGCCGGCACATCAAGTTATAGATTTCGACGTTTTCAAACGGCTCGACGACTTTGCCTTTGCGAAATGCCGCGCCGCGAGCGGTAAATGTGGCGCGCACGCCGCTTTTGGCAATCTTACTAAATTTTTCCAGATAATCGGCGCGAAAACCGTCGAGCGAAACTAATCGATTTTCAACTGCCGATTAGTATTTGATTAGGATTTATTAAACTTTTTACGGTTTCAGACGATACAGCATACGCGGAAACGGTATCGTCTCGCGGACGTGTTCGATGCCGCACATCCACGCCGTTGCCCGTTCGACGCCCATTCCGAAACCGGCGTGCGGCACACTTCCGAAGCGGCGCAAATCGAGATACCATTCAAACGATTCTCTGGGCAGATTGTGTTCAGCGATTTGTTTTTCCAAAAACTCCAAATCGAAAGCGCGCTCGCCGCCGCCGATAATTTCGCCGTAACCTTCGGGCGCGAGTAAATCCGCTCCCAACGCGAGTTCGGGACGTTCCCGGTCGCGTTCAAAATAAAACGCTTTAATGACGGCGGGGAAATGATGGACGAAAACGGGCGTGTTGAATTGATTGGCGATGAAAGTTTCATCCGGCGCGCCGAAATCGCCGCCCCACTCGAAATCGTTTTCAAGCTCGCCTTTTTGAAAACCTTCTTTTAATAATTTAACGGCGTCGTCGTAATGAACGCGCGGGAATTTATTGTTCGGAATCGATTCTAACTTCGATATGTCGCGCTCCAAAACCTTTAATTCTTCCTGCCGGTCGGTTAAAACTCTTTCGACAATGCGGTTTATCAAGCCTTCGCCCAAATCCATCACGTCCGAAAGATGCGCGAAAGCCATTTCCGGTTCAACCATCCAGAATTCGGTCAAGTGGCGGCGCGTTTTCGATTTTTCGGCGCGGAAAACCGGACCGAACGCGTAGCTTCTGCCCAAAGATGCGACCGTCGCTTCGTTGTAAAGCTGACCGGATTGAGTTAAATAAGCCTTATCGTCGTCAAAATAATCGACTTCAAAAAGCGTCGTCGTGCCTTCGCAGGCGGCGGGCGTGAAAATCGGCGTGTCGGCTAAAATAAAACCGTTGTCGTCGAAAAAATCGCGCGTCGCTTTGATAACCGTGTGGCGAACTTTCAAAACCGCGTGCTGTTTTTTTGAACGAATCCACAAATGGCGATTGTCCATCAGAAATTCCGTGCCGTGTTCCTTCGGCGTTATCGGATATTCCGAAGCGTTTTGGATTATTTCCAAATTCGTAACGTCGAGTTCGACGCCGATTGACGAGCGCGTATCTTCTTTAACTTTGCCGGTAACGATTATCGAAGATTCCTGACCGAGCGATTTGGCATTCTCAAAAAGCTGCGCGTCGTTCGGTTTAAAAACCACGCATTGAACGATGCCCGTTCCGTCGCGCAGCTGCAGAAAAACCAGTTTCCCGCTCGAACGCGAGTTATACAACCAGCCTTTTAAGATTACTTCTTCGCCGATATGATTTTTTAATTCGTTGATATAAGTCTGATTCATAATTTATTAAAAACATTTTCTTTGATAATTTTTTGCAGAGCGGGAAATTTTTGTAAGTTTTCCGCCGCTTCGAGAACGATTTGAAACATCGGCTCGATGTATTGGACGAAATGAGTTTTGCCGCGCTTTGCCGATTGATAGGAAAATGTGCCGGTTGCCTTTAGACAGCGCTGAATCGTTTGCAGGCGAAATTCAGGGAGAAAATCGGCAAATTCGATTCGCTCCAGATTGAGATTTTCTCTTTCGTTTAAAAAGAATTGAATTTTTTCTTCAATCCAATTTTCGTCCGGCGCTTTTAAAACGCGGTCGAGCAGCAAGGACACCAAATCGTAGCTTGCCGCGCCGATTCTGGCGTCCTGATGGTCGATTATACGAAGTCGATTTTCTTTGTCAATCATCAGATTCGCGGCGTGAAAATCGCGATGACAGAGAACGCGGGCGCGTTTTTCGAGTTCCTGCGCTAATTCGGCGAATTCTTCGCTTATAGCCTGATTGTCAAATTCGGAAACTGGCTGTTTGCGGTAAGTCTCAAAATAATGTTCCTTGAAAAAGTTTAATTCCCAGCCGAGCTTTTCGCTGTCGAATTTCAGGCGCGAGGCAATAGAATCAAGCTCGAAAGCCTTTTTTGTAGCAGCCTGAATTCGCGCAATTATTTTTATCGCCTCGTTTAACAAATCATTTCGTTTCTCCGCGTCTGAATCGATTAAAACGTCGCGCAGAATCGTGTCGCCGAAATCTTCCTGAACGATTACGCCGAGTTCGCCGCTGAAATCGTAGATTTTCGCAACCGGCAAACCGCCGCGCAGAAAAAGATTCGTAACGTCGAGATATGTCTGCTCGGCGGGCGCGAACGGTTCGGGATAAACGCAGGCGATTGCCGTCGAATTTCTCCACGCGAGGCGAAAATATTCGCGCGTCGAAGCGTCCGGCGTAAGCGGCTCGATTCTGACCGGCTCGCCTTTCGGAGCGAGAAATTTTTCGAGATTCTGCCGGGCGGAAATCATAGTTTTGTTTGACATTTACCGTTTTTGGTTCGGATAAGCAGTCGGAAGAAATTAAAAGAATTAGGACTTTCTCAAATTTGAGAAACGTCTTTGTCGGAGAGCGGGCATCCTGCCCGCTCCTAAACACGCCGGAGCGTCTCCGAACTGCCGAATAAACTCCGCGTCGAATCCTGATTAGACGCGTCTTTAGATTGCTCGCGCAATCTTTGCGGGCAAGATGCCCGCGCTCCCGGTGAAAGTCTTACAAGTATCAAACATTTAGCGGGACGACGTAATTTTCGCCGACGTATTCGCCCTTTAAAGCCTTTTCGGGAACTTCGGCGCAGCCGCGAAGCATCTCGGCGCGGACGATTGCCGCGTTTTCAAAAGTTTCGCCCGATTTTATCGTTACGCCGTCGGCGATAATCGCTCTGTTTAATTTCGCGCCCGATTCGACGATTACATTATCCCACATCACCGAATTGGAAACGCGCGCGTCCGGCGAGACGCGGCAGTTTTCGCCCGTGCCGACGCTTTCGCCGTTCATCATCGCCAGCGAAATATCGAGATAACGCGGAATGGTCGAAAGCTCGAACCAGTTGCCGCCGGAGACGTGCGCGGCGATTTTTTCTCCGTTTTCGATTGCCGGATTATAAAAAGTCGGCACAATATCCGAATAAACGCCGCGCGGAATATAATCGAAAACGCGCGGTTCGAGAATGTGTATGCCCGTGAACATTAACGGAACGGGCGTTTGAGTCGTCAAAGTCGAATGCAGCGGTTCGGGGAAATTTCCAAAACCGGTAACCAGATTGTTTTCAGTCTCGACAATGGTAAATCTTTCGCGCAAAATGTTTTCCTTCAAAATCATTGTCGCAATCGCGCCGGATTTCCGGTGCGTCTCAAGCGCTCTGGAGATGTCAATATCGGTAATAATCTTGCCGTTGACGATAAGAAAAGTTTCGTCCCGCAAAAGATGCCGCGCGTTGTCGAGCGCGCCCGCCGTTCCTAAAATTTTCGGTTCTTCGAGTGTGTAATGAATTTTTACGCCGTAACGGCTGCCGTCGCCGAGCGCTTTTTTGACCGATTCGGGCTGATGGTGAAGATTGACGACGACATCCTGAAAGCCGAAACGGGCGACGTATTCGGCGACGTAGCCGACGAGCGGTTTGCCTAAAAAAGGAATCGCCGGTTTGGTGCGGTCGATGGTTAGCGGGAACAGCCGCGTGCCGAAACCGGCGGCTAAAATCATTGCTTTCATAACGGGAAATTCCGGGCGGTCGGGAAAAGAGAGTTTTTTTGCGTTCGCGCCGAAGTTCAAACGATACTTTATTTTAATCTCGAAATGCAAACTTGCCAAAAGCGGCGCGGCGGCTAAAATCAAAAGACGAATGACATCTGTAAACAGCGAAAAAACTTACGCGCTTCTGGCAAGCCCGAACAGCAAACGAATCATTAAGACGATTGAAAAGGCGGGCGCGAAAGTTATTCTTTTTCCGCCGGTTCAAACCGCGCCGCTCGTATTCGGCGAAGAATCGAGAAAAATTTTAAGCGAAGCGTTCGATTACGATTGGCTGATTTTCTTCGACGTGCTGGCGGTCGATTACTTTTTGCGGAAAATCGAAGAAACGGAAACGGATTTGTTCGCGCTTGATATGTCGAGGATTTGCGCGCTCGGCGAAGCGGTTGCCGACCGGCTTCGTTTCGTGCGGCTTCACGCCGATGTCGTGCCGCTGTCCGTTGAACCGCAGGCGGTTTTCGACGCGCTGACCGCTTATATCGGCGAAGAACAATTGGACGGAAAACGCTTTCTTATTATTAAAAGAAAATCGGCGGAGAGCGAAATAAAAATTAAATTAAACGGGCGCGGCGCGTTTGCGGCTGAACTGGAGATTTACGAAACGATTGTCGAAGAACAGACCGAAAATGCGCGCCTTAAAGCGCTGCTCAAAGGCGGCGCGGTTGACGAATTCGTTTTTACCTCGCCCGAAGATTTAATCGCTCTCCGGGCGTTTCTGCGAGCCGATTCCGTCGCCGATTTTTTTAACGAAACAAAAATCAGCGCGGCGGACGAAGTAACGTTTCAATCTCTGCGGGAACACCGCTTAAACCCGCGATATTTTTCGGTTAAATAAAAACAGCCCGCCGAACGTTCGGTTATCCGAAAATCGTTCGGGAAACAAAACGCCGGGAAATCTTGAAACGAGTAAAAACTTCAGCCGACAGGTAAGTAATCAAACAAAACTAAAGTAAAGGTGTGAAACCACGGATTGACACGGATAAAATTTGTGTCAATCCGTGTTTATCTGCGGTTACATTTTCTTTATCATAAATCTGTCCTGTAACTTGCGCCCGCAGTCGCGCATCTATTGAATTAGAATGAATTTACGGTTAAACTTTCGGCTGTCTTTCAATAATTTTCCTTTAAATATAATAATCTTATACACGTAATGAAGCGCTGGACAATAAAAAAACACAATCACGCGGACGTAAAAGCTCTGGCAAGCGCGCTTGCGATTTCGCCGATTGCCGCCGCGCTGCTCATCTCGCGCGGATTTGAAACCGAGGAGAAAGCCCGCAAATTTTTGAATCCGCAGTTATCCGATTTGCACGACCCGAATCTTCTCAAAGGAATGAAGAAAGCCGTCGAACGCATTCTCAAGGCAATCGAAGGCGGCGAGAAAATTTTGATTTGGGGCGATTACGACGTTGACGGCACGACCGGAACGGTTGTTTTGCGAAAGGCGCTGGAGATTTTGGGCGCGGAAACCGGCTTTCACATTCCGCATCGTTTCACCGAAGGCTACGGCTTGAATAAGGAACATCTCGAAATTGCGAAAAGCAAAGGCTACACGCTCGTCGTTACCGTCGATACCGGAACGCGTTCGTTTGAACCGCTCGCCTGGGCAAAGGAAAACGGCTTGGATGTAATCGTTACCGACCATCATTTGTCGGACGAAGCGCGCGGCAATCCCGTCTGCGCCGCAATGGTCAATCCGAATCAGAACGGCTGCGAATACCCGGACAAAAATCTGGCTGGCGTCGGCGTCGCTTTTAAGCTGGCGCACGCGCTGCTGCGCGAAAAAGGCAGGGAAAAAATGGTCGCCGGGTTTTTGAAAATCGCCGCCATCGGCACGATTGCCGATATGATGGATTTAACCGGCGAAAACCGCGCAATCGTTACGCTCGGCTTAAACGATTTGCCGAAGTCGCATAATTTCGGACTTCGCGCTCTGATGGAAGTCGCCGACTGCAACAACCGGATGACGAGCAACGACATCGGTTTTCGCGTCGCGCCGCGCATCAACGCGGCGGGCAGAATGGACGAAGCCTTAACGGTCGTTAAACTTTTTGAAGCCGATTCGTTTGAAAAAGCGCGCGAATTCGCCGAAATTCTCGACAGCCGCAACCGCGAGCGGCGCAAGGTTCAGACGGAAATCACCGAACGCGCCATTATCGAACTGCTGGAGAACGGCGGAATCGCCAAATATCCGCACGTCGCCGTCGTCGCCGGCGAAGGCTGGCATCGCGGCGTTATCGGTCTGGCGGCGTCGAAAATCGTCGATAAAATTTATCGCCCCGCTATCGTTATTTCAATGGAAAACGGCGTCGGACACGGCAGCGCCCGCAGCATCGCCGGTTATCATTTATTAAACGGTCTGGACGCGTGCAAAGAGCTTTTCGAGCAGTTCGGCGGACACGCCGGCGCTGCCGGTATGCGAATCAAAAGCGAAAACATCGACCTTCTCCGCGAAAAACTCAACGAACACGCCGCGCTTCATTTGTCGGCGGATAATTTTATACCCGAATTAAACATCGACGCGCTCGTCTCGTCGCAGTCTTTGGATTTGAGTTTGATTGAAAACCTCAAACAGCTCGAACCATACGGCATCGGCAACCCGAAACCGGTTTTCGTAACCCGCGATTTGGAATTGACTGCCGACCCGTTCGTGATGAAGGAAAAACATCTGAAACTGAAACTGCGCGGCGAAAAAGGCAAACAGTTTGAAGCGGTCTGGTGGGACGGCGTAGACAAATCGAGCGGGCAAACTTTGGAACGCAATTCGCGCATCGAACTTGCCTACACGCCAGAGGCAAACGTCTGGAATGGAAATACGAGATTGCAGTTGAAGGTCGAAGATTTGAAAATCGCGTAAATATTGCGCGGAAAAAGTTTACACTGAAAAGTTCTCGAAAAATAAAAGATTATGAATTTAGCGGTTAAATGGCGGGAATTGATAAACAATCCGTTTTTTCGGGATATGCCTTATAAAATCGAGCTTAATAAATTCGGGCAGATTTTGATGAGTCCGGCTTCCAACCGTCACGGCGCGTTTCAGTATAAAGTCGGGCGAGAAATAGAACGGGTAAAAAACAGCGGCGTAGTTATTATGGAATGTTCGATTTTAACCGGCGAAGGCGTTCGCGTTGCCGATGTCGCGTGGGCTTCTGGTGAATTTATCCGGGAATTCGGCGAAACTACGCCGTATCCGAAAGCGCCGGAAATCTGCGTCGAAGTAAAATCGCCGGGCAACAGCCGCGCCGAATGGGAAGAAAAAATCCGTCTTTATCTGGAAAAAGGCGCGCTCGAAGTCTGGATTGTCGATGAAAAAGGAACGGTTAATTTCTTTTCGCACACGGGAGAAATTCGGGAGTCGAAAATTGCCGCGAGCTTTAAGTTATAAATGTCTGAAAATATTCAACGCCGCAGAAACGTCAAAAATCTCAAACTTCGCGCCCGAATGCCGCAGGTTTTTCGAGTGCTGGCGGTTTTCGCGCTTCTCGCCGCGATTGCAGCCGTCGGCGTCGGATTTTATAATTCCCGAAACAACAGGGAATTTCGGATGAAGGGAATGCCCGCCGCGCTTTCCAAAGATGTCGTCGCCGAAGTCAACGGCTACGAGCGGCGCGAAGCCGACGGCGATATTGTTAAATATTATCTAAAAGCCGACAGAGCGATAACTTATAAAGACAATCACCAGGAATTGGAAAACGTCTTTTTGCAGGTTTTCGACGACGCGGGCGATAAATTCGATAAAATTACGGCAAACAAAGCGATTTATATTCCGAACGGCGGCGACAATAAAATTTTCAACGCTTATTTTTCGGGAAATGTCGATATTGAAACACGCGACGCCTTAAAAGTTAAAACCGAGCAGTTGTCTTACGACAAAGCGACCGAGACGGCGGAAGCCGAAGAAGGCGTCGAGTTTGCGCACGATAATGTTACGGGAAAATCCGTCGGCGCGATTGTAAAAATTAAGGAAAAAAAACTTGAGCTTCTAAAAAATGTCGAGATAAGCACTTTTGAATCGCCCCAACTCGCTCAATCGAATATTAAATTTGCGAAAATTTCGGCGGAAACGGCGTCGGTTGACCAGAACGCCGAAAAAATCGAATTTAACCGGAACGTAAAAATCAACGTAATTCCCGGCGATTCAAACGAAATGTCGCAGCCGACCGATATTCAGACCGACCGCGCCGCCGCTTTTTTTACCGACAAACAGGTGAAAAAAATCGATTTGAACGGCAATGTCGAAATTCTTCAGAAGGCGACGAAAAACAACACGAAATGGACGAAAACAAAAGCTAATCGGGCGACTGCAAATATCGACCGCGAAGTAAAAAGTTTCGAGCTTTTTGAAAATGTCGAGATTGAAACCGCCGCAAATAACGATAAACCGACAAAAATTAAAACCGGCTACGCGCTTTACCAAAAAGACGCCGATAAATTCGAGCTGAAAAACGGCGTCGAAATCGTAACCGTCGAAGACAGCCAGCCGACGACGCTTCGCGCGCGCGAAGCGGTTTACGAACAATCGAACGGCAAAGTTTTTCTCTACGGCGCGGCGGAAATCTCTCAGGGAAACGATTTTTTGAAAGGCGACAATCTGACGGCTGAACTTTTTCCGAATAAAAAACTCAAAAACGGTTTTGCAAAGGGAAACGCTTTTCTAAAACAAACAACGCCGGAACGCGCGACGGAAGTTTCGGCAAACGAGTTGAACGCAACTTTCGGCGACAATCAGCAGCTTCAAAACGCAAACGCTGTGGGAGCAAGCAATGTGGTTTTAATTCCCGCAAACGCGCGGGAATATTCAAAAGTTACGCTTTCCGCGCCGAACGCTATAAAATTAAGTTTTCAGGCAGACGGTCTTTTGCGGCAGATGCAGACCGACGGGCGCACAACCGTTCAGATGAACGCGCCCGCCAATAATCCGAACGCGGCGAATAAAAAATTAACGGCTGATAAAGTCGTAACGATAATGAACGCGTCGGGCAAAGATTTCGAGCGCGCCGAAGCGACGGGAAACGCCGAGCTTTTCGTCGAGCCTTTGCAGTCATCTCCACAAAATTACAAAACGACGATAAATGCCGCGCGTTTCGACTGCTCATTTTTTGAAACCGGCAACAGCGCGAAAAATTGTTCGGCGCAGGGCAGAGCGAAAACCGTCCGCGTGCCGACGATTGCCGATGCTAATAACGGAACGCAGACAATTACAGCCGAAAAGCTGAACGCCGATTTCAGCCCGCAAACTCAGGATGTCGAACGGTTTGAAGCAATCGGCGGCGCGAAATTTACCGAGCGCGACCGCAACGCGATTGCCGACCGATTCAGCTTTACGGCAAATGACGCGGTTGTTCGTCTGCGCGGCGGCGAGCCGACAATCTGGGATTCGCAGGCGAGAGCGAAAGCCGGCGAAATCGATTGGGACACCAGAAATCAAAAATCGGCTCTGCGCGGCAAAGTCAGCACGACTTATTACAGCCAGAAACAAACGAACGGCGCGACGCCTTTCGGCGATTCGGGCGCGCCGGTTTTTATCACGGCGGCGGACGCCGAATTTAATCACCAAGCCGAAACCGCGCTTTACACCGGAAACGCCCGCGCCTGGCAGGAAAATAATTACGTCCGCGCCGACCGTCTTCTGATAAAACAAAAAGACGGTCAGCTGTTCGGCGACGGCGCGGTGCAGAGTCTTTTGTATAACGCCAAAAAACGCGAAAACGGCAAAGAATCGATTGTTCCGGCGTTCGCTTCGGCTCAAAAAATGATTTACAGCCGCAGCAATAATTCGCTGCGCTACGAAGGAAACGTCGATATTCGACAAGGCACGGACAGAATCGTCGCGGGCGCGGCGACCGTTTCGATGAATGATAAAAACGAAGTCGCCCAAACCGTCGCCGAAAACAACGTCGTCGTAACGCAGCCGAATCGCAAAGCGTCCGGCGATTACGCGCAATACACGGCGGAAAACGAAGTTGTAATATTACGCGGAAATCCGGCGCGAATTGAAGACAGCGAAAACGGCTCGACGCAGAGCGCGCAGGTTACGGTTTATCTGCGCGAAAATCGTTTTACCGGCGAGAGTAAAACCCCGCAAGCCAATACGGGCAGAATCCGCAGCGTTTATAAAATTAAAAAGCAGTAAAGATTTGCGAATCGATAATTGGACATCTAAACTTTGCGAAACTTTGCATAAGCCTTTGCGTCTCCTTAGCGTTACGTTTTTTTGTATCGCAAAGCGACGCAAAGATAAGACGCAAAGGGCGCAAAGAAAAGGGCTTTATTTTCGATGCCAATCTCAACCGCCGATTCGTATTGCCGGTAAAATCATCGTCTTCAAATTTCGCAAATCGAATAATATAAAATTTATCCGTCTCGCATTTTGCCGGTTCTTCAATTAAACTTTTGGTGAATGTCCGATTCTATTCAACCAGAAAACCCAAATTTCGCAAACGGTAAATCCGAGACTTTTCCCGCCGATTCTCTTTCGGCATTTCATCTGCAAAAAACATACGGGCGAAGAAAAGTCGTCGATAACGTCAGCCTTTTTGTCGAGCCGGGCGAAGTTGTCGGGCTTTTGGGCGCGAACGGCGCGGGGAAGACGACGACTTTTTATATGATGACCGGTTTGGAGCAGACCGAAGGCGGGCGCATTTATCTCGGCGGCGACGACGTTACGAAATTGCCGATGTATCTGCGGGCGCGCTTGGGACTCGGATATTTGCCGCAGGAGCCTTCGATTTTTCGGAAAATGAGCGCCGAGCAGAATATTCTGGCGGTTTTGGAAACGATGAAAATGCGGCGCGCCGAGCGATTCGCGCGGCTTGAGGAATTATTGGAAGAATTCGGCGTCGCGCACGTTCGCAAAACTCGCGGCGACGCGCTTTCGGGCGGCGAGCGGCGGCGCGTCGAAATCGCCCGCTGTCTGGCAACTCTGCCGCAGTATATTCTGCTCGACGAACCGTTTGCCGGAATCGACCCGCTGGCGATTGAAGATATACGCGAAATAATTCTTTATTTGAAGAAACGCGGCATCGGAATTTTGATTACCGACCACAACGTCCGCGAAACTCTGGGTATAACCGACCGCGCTTATATTATGACCGAAGGGAAAATCCTGCGAAGCGGCAAGCCGCAAACGCTGGTTGAAGATGCCGATGTCAGACGTTTATATTTGGGCGAAAGATTCAGTTTGTAATTTTTATACTTTCCCATTTTTCCATTTGTTCGGTTATAATATCGACAGCTTACAAAATTCATTTATTTTAACTTGTAGAGATTTTTATTGATAAACTTTTGAATTAAAAATGGCTTCGCTCAGACTTACACAAAAACTCTCGCAGAGAATGGTTCTGACGCCGCAACTGCGCCAGCGCATCGAGATGCTGCAAATGAGTACGCTCGAATTAAGCGAGCTGATTCAGCAGGAAATGGTTTCAAATCCGGTTTTGGAAGAAGTCGTAACCGAAGACGAGTGTCAGGAAATTTCAGAAAAAATTCTCGACCAGCACGCCGACGGCGGCGAGGAAAGCTATCAAAACGGGCAGGACAAGGATTTTGAATTCTCGTCGGCTGTTGACAATTCGGTTGAAAATCGTGTCGAAGAAAACGGTTTTGATGAAAAAACGAACGTCGATTTTGAAGGCGAAGCGGAAAACGCGACTCTTGATAAAGCCGATTCTTTCGATGAAGTCGATTACGGCAGGGAATTTCAGGATTATCTCGACCCCGGATATAAGACGCAGGAACTCGAATTTAAAGACGACGCGCCGAGCTTCGACCAGTTTTTATCGCGCTCGCCGTCCTTGACCGACCATCTCGAATGGCAGTTAAATTTGCAGAACATCAGCGATAAAATCGAAGATATTGCCGTCTGCGTTATCGGAAATCTTAACGAAGACGGGCGTTTAACGACATCAAACGAAGAAATCGCTCAGATGTGCGACAGCTCGCTCGAAGCTGTCGAAAAAGCCAGAAACGTCGTTATGCGTCTCGACCCAGTTGGCTGCGGCGTCCGCGATGTCCGCGAATGTCTGCTCGTTCAGCTCGAAGCAAACGGCGAGGGCGATTCGCTGGCGACGGATTTGGTTAAAAATCATCTCGAAGATTTGCAGCCGCACCGGCTTCAGCATTTGTCGAAAGACACCGGCATCGACGTTCACGCGCTCAACGAAGAAATCAATAAAATCCGCATTCTCGACCCGTATCCGGGACGCCGTTATTCGTCGGACGAGCCGATTTACGTTTCCCCGGAAGTTTATATCGAAAAAGTCGAAGGCGATTATTTAGTTTATTTTACGGACGACGGCAGCCCGCGCCTGCGCATCAGCCACACGTATCAAAGACTGGCTGACCAGAGCGATACGACCAAAGAAACTAAAGATTTTATTAAAGAAAAAATGCGTTCGGCGGTTGACCTTCTGCGCAATATCGAACATCGCCGGCAGACGATTTACAGAGTTGTCGAATGTATCGTCCATCGCCAGCGCGAATTTCTCGATAAAGGCGTCCAGTTTATCAAACCGATGATGCTCAAGGACGTTGCCGAAGACATCGGGATGCACTTATCGACCATTTCGCGCGTCGTCAACCGCAAATACGCGCACACGCCGCAGGGCGTCATCGAATTGCGCCGGTTTTTCAGCGAAGGAATGCTCAACGAAGACGGCGAAGAAGTTTCGACGCGCATTCTGAAACTCAGAATCAAGAAAATGGTTGAAGACGAAGATTCGCACAAACCTCTGACCGACGACCAGATTGCCAGAGTTTTGAGCAGGGAAGGCGTAAAATTATCGCGCCGCACGGTTGCCAAATACCGCGACCAGATGCAGATTCCGGGTTCGCGCGAGAGAAAAACGATTGTTTGAAAAAGCTCGCGGACAGTTGCGGAGTTGCAGATATTTTATAGAGTTCGTAAGTTTTTACGGATTTATAAAGTTTAACCGTTTGTTTGGAAACAAATTTTTTAGCTCCGTAACCGTCTGCAAACTCTGAAAACTAACTGTAAACTATTTGAAAAAGAGGGAAATAATTTATGAATTTTGAGTATACGGGCAGACATATTGAAGTAACTCCGGCGCTGCGCTCGCACGTCGAGAGCCATTTTGAAAAATTGGCTCATTTGTTTGACGGCAACGGCGACAATCACGCGCACGTCATTATCGAAGTCGAGCGCGGAAAACATCGCTCGGAAATGATTGTTAAATGCCACGACCAGATTTTGACGGCGACGACCAGCGTTTCGGATATGTATCAATCCCTGTCGCAGACGATTGATAAAATCGGCAAACAGGCGCTCAAACTTAAAAACAAAATCAAAGACAAACATCAGAAAGCGGTCAAGGTCAGCGCGATTACGCCGCCGATTGACGAAGTTGCTCCGGCTGACGGCGCGCCCGAAATTATCAGCTCGACCAATTATCCGGTCAAACCGATGACGGCGGAAGAAGCCGTTATCCGTCTTAACGAACAGGAAAATCAATTTCTGGTTTTTCGCAATTCCGAAGACGAGCGTATTTCCGTTATCTTCAAGCGCAAAGACGGCAATTACGGTTTGATTGAGCCTTAATCTTTTTAAGTTAAAATTCGGCGGTTGAAATTAAAAAGTCGATTTTAATTTCAACCGCCGAATCTCGTTTAATACAAATCAATATAAAAAATTTTTTGATTTAAGAGCGTCTATAAAAATATAAAAAATATGCCCGATTCTAAAACGGAAGATTCCGTTTTCCCAAATTTTGTCATCATCACCGGATTGAGCGGTTCGGGAATGAGTTCGGCGACCAACGCTTTTGAAGATTTGGGCTATTTCTGCGTCGATAATCTGCCGCTGACGATGCTTTCCACGTTTTCGCGCCTGCTTTTACCAAATAAAGAAGAAGCCATTGCGATTGAAAAAGCCGCGCTCGTCATCAACATCAGGGAACGCCATTTTTTATCTAAATTCCCGGACGAATTAAACAAGCTGAGAAAAAAAATAACGCCGTTCGTTTTATTTTTTGAAGCGTCGGACGCGGTTTTACAGCGCCGGTTCAGCGAAACCAGGCGACCGCATCCGGCGGACGGCGACGGCGGTTTGCTGGCGGCGATTCAAACCGAAAGGGAAGCGATGAAAACGGTGCGCGACAGCGCCGATTTAATTATCGACACCAGCGAACATACGGTTCACACGCTGCGCCGCGTGCTGGTTGAAAGATTCGCGCAAAGGGAAGCCGGAACGCCGCTGCACGTCGATATTTTCAGTTTCGGTCATAAACACGGCGTCGCCGGACAAGTCGATTTGCTGTTCGACGTGCGCCATCTGCCGAATCCGTTTTTTGTCGAAGGCTTGCGGGATTTGCCCGGGACGGACGAAAAGGTTATAAACTTTCTTGAAAATCAGACGGAAGTTCAGGAAACAATCCGGCGCTTTGTCGATTTGATGGAATATCTGCTGCCGCTTTATAAACGCGAGGGAAAATCTTATCTGACAATCGGCGTCGGCTGCACCGGCGGGCGGCATCGTTCCGTAATGGTTGCGAATCGCCTTGCCAAAGCACTGAAAAAAGACGATTTCGAGGTTTCGGTATCGCACCGCGACGTGCAGAAAAGTAAATAATGATATGAAAAAAATCGGCGGCGTAATTGTTTCGCACGGACAGGTTGCCAACGAATTGCTGGCGGCGGCGGAAACGGTTGTCGGCTCGCAGAGCCACATCGCAGCGGTTTCAATCGGCTGGCACGACGACGTTGAAGCGGCGAAAGACGAAATCGCGCGAGCTATAAAAAAAGTTTCGGGCGGCGGCGGCGTTCTTCTTTTAACCGATATGTTCGGCGGCACGCCGACTAATATTTCGGCGATGTTTATCAAAGAAAACGAAGTGGAAATCGTTACGGGCGTAAATCTGCCGATGGTCATCAAGCTCGCCGCGCAAAACAAGGAAACGACGCTTGCCGAAATCGCCAGAGAAGTCGAAGAACAGGGAAAACAGTCTATTTATCGAACCAGCGAACTTCTGGAGCCGCCGAAAATCAGAAAAGATGCTTGAGAGCGAAATAAAAATCGTCAATCCGCTCGGACTGCACGCCCGCGCCGCCGCACAGCTTGTCCGCCTCGCCGGAAAATCTAATTCAGAAATAAAGCTGCTTCGCGCCGACAATAACGCCGACGCCGACGCCAAATCGATTTTAAGCGTTTTAACATTGGCGGCGTGCAAAGGAACGCGCCTGAAAATCGAAGTCGCGGGCGCGGACGAAAAAGAAACGCTGCAAAAGATTGAGGAGCTTTTCGCAATCGGTTTCGGCGAAATTTGAATTCTTTAAAACTTATGTTGTCAGAAAATTACGATTTTCCCGGACGAGGAAAAAAAATCGGGCTTCTGGGCGTTCCGCTCGGTTTCGGCGCGGAACAGAAGGGAAGCGAATTAGGCGTTACGGCGCTGAGAATCGCGCGAATTCGCGGCAGTCTTCTGACTGACCTTATCGCCGAGCTTGGTTACGAAATAAAGGATTACGGCGACGCCGAGATTATCAAACCCGCTTATGTCGCCGAAAAAGAAGAAAAGCTGAAATACCTTGCCGAAATGCTCGCGTCATCGAAAAATTCGGCGGCTTCGGTCAGAGAGATTCTGGAAGACGGCGCGTTTCCGCTTATCATCGGCGGCGACCATTCGGCTGCCATCGGAACTTTCTCCGGCGTTTCGTCCTTTTTTCACGCACGGCAGCAGGAAATCGGTCTGCTCTGGTTCGACGCTCACGCCGACATCAACACGCACGAAACTTCCCGTTCGGGAAATATTCACGGAATGCCGCTGGCGGCGCTTTTAGGTTACGGCGAAAGTTCGCTGGTCAATCTCGAAGGTTTCGCACCGAAAATTAATCCGAAATACTGCGCTCACGTTGGCGCGCGCGATTTGGATTTGGGCGAGCGGCGGCGAATTCGCGAACTCGGTCTGCGCGAGAATTTTTTTACGATGAGCGACATCGACCGGCGCGGAATGCTCGCCTGCGCCGAAGACGCGATAAAAATCGTTTCGCAAGCGCCCGGCGGATTTGCCGTAACATTCGACATCGACATTATCGACCCGACATTCGCGCCCGGTTCGGGAACGCTCGTGCGCGGCGGCATCAGCTACCGCGAAGCGCATCTGGCGCTCGAACTGGTTGCCGAACGCGCGGACAGAATGCGCTCGTTTGAACTTGTCGAAGTCAATCCGATGCTCGATAAAAGCAACATTACCGTTGAGCTTGCCGGAGAATTAATTCTCTCGGCTTTGGGAAAAACTATTCTTTGAAATTGCGGAAGTTTACAGAAAGTTGCAGGTAGTTGCAGAAAGTTACGGGAAGTTCCCGGATAATTGAAGTAGGTTAATCATTTAATTTCATTTGCAGCTACTCGGAACTGTCTGTAACTTTCTGCAACTACCTGCAACTTTCTGCAACTCTTTATATGGAAAAAATAAAAATCGGCGTAATTTTCGGCGGGCGTTCGGGCGAACACGAAGTATCGATTCGTTCGGCGAAAACCGTTATTGAAAAAATCGACAAGGAAAAATACGCGGTTGTGCCGATTGCGATTACACGAAGCGGAAAATGGCTTAATCCGGCGGAATCTCTGCGCCTGATGCCGGAAGAAATTCAACAGCATTTAGGCGAAAGCGTCGGAAAATTCCCGGAAAACGCCGTCGCGCTTTTAGCCGATACCGAATATAAAGGTTTGACACGCATCGGCGGCGCGCAAAATGAAGAAATGGTTTCACCGCTCGACGTTGTTTTTCCGGTTCTGCACGGCACTTTCGGCGAAGACGGCACGATTCAGGGCTTGCTCGAAATGGCGGATATTCCGTATATCGGGTGCGGCGTTCTGGCGTCGGCGTGCGGAATGGACAAAGTTGTGATGAAAACGCTTTTCCGCGACGCCGATTTGCCGATTTGCAAATACGTCTGGTTTTTGCGGAGCGAATGGGAACGCCGGAGCGACGACGTTATTAAACAAACAGAATCGAAACTCGGTTATCCGTGTTTCGTAAAACCGGCAAATTTGGGTTCTTCCGTCGGCGTTTCAAAAGCGATTGATAAAGAATCATTACGCGCCGCAATCGAGCTTGCCGCCGAATACGACCGTAAAATAATCGTCGAAGAAGGCTTGGATATGCGCGAAATCGAATGCGCCGTTATCGGCAACGAAGAACCTGTCGCGAGCTTGCCGGGCGAATATATCATTCACGACGAAGGGAAAAAATTTCTGGATTACACGGAAAAATACACCGGAACGGGCAACAACGAATTCATCGTTCCGGCGCTTATATCCGACGAATTAACCGAAAAAATTCAGCAGATGGCGGTTTCGGCTTTTCGCGCGCTGGACGGCGCGGGTTTAGCACGTGTCGATTTTTTTCTTAGAAACGATAACGGAAATCTGCTCGTCAACGAAATTAACACGCTGCCGGGAATGACCGATTCATCCGGCTTTCCGAAAATGTGGGCGGGAACGGGTAAAAAATTTTCCGAAGTAATCGATGATTTGGTTGATTTTGCAATAGAGAGACACGCCGATAAATCAAGAAATAAAACGAGTTTTTAAGGTTTTTCAAATAATAAATTTTATTTATCTTTCGGCGCATTGTAACCTTTTCGGGTTCGGATAGTCAGATTCGGCTGAGAGATTTTCAGTTCGATTGCCCGCCATTTGCCGTCTTTTTTTACATTCGACGGCTGATAACCGAGCGTGTATTGAGCGCCGAGTTCCTGAACGATACGCTTGAAAGCCTCGCGCATTTGGACGCCGCCCGGCGCGGGAACGAAAAAGCCGCCCGATTTCTCGGCGAAATTTTTCAGCGCGCCCTGACTTTGCATTCTTTCGCGCCCGCCGGAATCGCCCGAAGACATATCGACGGTGTAAATGGTTACGTTGGCGGCAAGCACCGCCTTGAGCGCTTTGTCGGCTGAAATTTTGCTTTGCGTGTCCGCGCCGTCCGACAAAACAATGACGGCTTTACGTTTTTCCGGGCGGCGGTTTAATTCTTTCGCGGCTCGAAGAACGGCGTCATTTAAAACCGTCATTCCGTCAGCCTTCAAATCAAAGACGCCCGGCGCAACGTCGCGGCTGTTTGAAAAATCCTGAACGAGCGAAACTTTCGAGTCGAAATTATAAATCGCCGCCGAATCGTCGGAGCGCAAGCCGTCCAGAAAATTTATCGCCGCCGAGCGCGCCATCGAAATTCGCTGTTCCATACTTCCCGAAGTGTCGATTAAAATCACCGCCGCGAAAGGCGTTTCCCGGGTTTCAAAAAATTCGATTTTCTGCTCGATTCCGTCTTCAAATATTTTGAATTTCGCTTCTTTCAAATTGACGACGGCTTTGCCTTTGTCGTCGGTTATCGCGGCGTTCAAGACGACAATCGACGATTCGACTTTTATGGTATCTTCGCCGTTCTCCTGTGAAAAAACGGAAAGCGACAGGCAGAATAAAATTAAAAGAATAACGGGAAGTTGAGTGAAATATGGATTTGGACGACTGTTTGACATAAAAATTCAAACCGGAAAAAGCGATTCAAAACCGTTAATTTTTACTTTGGCGCAAAAAACGAACAATCTTTAATACTGTATTCGAGCTTTGAATGGCGACTGCCGAAACCGAATAACGAGTCGTTTTTTTTAATTCGTTGGACAATTTCGCGCTGATGTTTTTTAATTTGTCGAACGCGTCGGAAAACGAATTTATTTTTTCGTCCGTGTCTGCGTCCGAAACCGTTTCCGTGTCTTTACCGCCGAGTTCTTCGCGAATTTTTTTTGAAAGTTTTTCCAGCCGTTCAAGTTTTTTGCGGTCTTCGACGTTTAACGAATTAGTCTGGACGAAAGATTTATCCAGTTCTTCGCTCAATTTCGCCGCTTCTTCGCCGCGTTCGAGCAGTTCCTGATAATCTTTTTTCTCGCGTTCGATGCGACCTTTTGCCAAAGATTCTTTTATGCCTTTCGGCAATTCTTCTTTAGAGGGATTTGAACCGCTGGCATCGGTTTGGGCATTGGCGCAAACGACCGACGCCGCAAACAGAAACAAAATAAAAGTTAAACGAAAAAAGCTGTAAAACATAAATTTGATACGGAATAAAAACTACCGGTTTTTTTCAGGCTGCTCGCCGGGCAGAGCGCCTTTGACGTTTTCGACCAGTCTGACTAAAAACTCATCTTCAGCCGAGCCGGTGCTTTGCAGGGTTGTCCATTCGGACTGCAAGCCGTTTTCCGAGCGTCCTTCGACTTTCGCCGTTACGAAAACATTGTTTTGAATGCCGTCAATCGATTGAACTTCAATGGTCAGCGTATAGCGTCCGCGCGTCCACGAAGCGTCGGAACTCGGCAGAACGGCGTAGCGGGTTAATTCGTTGCGCGCCGTAACCGCGCCCTTGGCGAAAACAAACGGCTGTGTGATTATAAGTCCGTCCGACAATCTCGACGCCGAATCGTCGACGATTATTTTATTTTCCTTCAAAATATCGGTTATCGATTCGATTAAAACATCGCGCCGCGCGGTCAATTTATACGGATTGGCGAGCGCCGAGCGCTCTTTTGTTTTGTCTTTGCCCCAATCATACGAGCGTCCGCCCGCGTCGTTCGGACGCGCCGTCGCTTTGTTGACACCGGATTTTATAGTCTGGGTTTGCGTGTCGATGCCTTTCTGAGTTTGTTGAGCGGAAACGGCGGAAACGGACAAAATTACAACGGCGAATAGATAAAATAAATTTTTCATAAAATGGTTTTGAGAGCAAATGGGCAACTCTTAATATACCGTAAATTTCAGATGCGCTAAAGGTTTGATGTGCGCGAAAATTTTATAGTTGTAATTGGGAGCGGACTAATTTTCATCATCGGCGTTCTGCTGCATTTCAAACAAAAGAAGATGCTTCATAAAAGCGTGCTGCGCGGCGAATCGGGCGATACAAAATCCGGCTAAACCGTCGAGAAAACCGAGCTTTAAAATGTAAGTCTGAAAAAAAGTCGTAAAACCGGCGGTCATAATTTTAATCGGCGTAGTGCGTCTTCCGCGCTCGAACATCTGCCGCGCGGCAAGCGGCGCGTATCGTTCGCCAATCATCTTGTGATGATGCGCGGCGTTTTCAATCGAAAAATGCAGAATATCGCCCGCCAGCTTTTCAACTTTCGCATTTTCCGCCATCTGAACCGATTCGTGAATCAAAACTTTTTTCCAGAAACCCTTTCGCCGGTTGAAAAAACGCAGCTGCCAATCTGGATACCAGCCGCCGTGCCTGATTTCGCGATTCATATAAACTGACAGACGCGGCAGTTTGTAGCCGTCGGCTAAATCATTTTCGGGAAGATTCTTTAAAAGCAGAATTTCAGTTTCCAGTTTACCGGAAATTCTTTCGTCGGCGTCGAGGCTTAAAATCCAGTTATATTTTGCGTTATCAACCGCAAACTGCTTTTGTTTCGAGAATCCAACCCACGTTTGAGTCAAAACTTTCGCGCCCGATTTACGCGCAATCTCGCAAGTCGCGTCAACGCTTTCCGAATCGACAACCAAAATTTCATCCGCCCAGCGAACCGATTCGATTGCGGCGGCGATATTTTTTTCTTCGTTGAAAGTAATAATACAGGCGGAAATTTTCAAGTCTTTTTAACCTTAGAAAATAAATTTATCATATCTCACCGGGAGCGCGGGCATCTTGCCCGCACCGAATGCGCTTCGCATTCGAGAAGCGCTTATTAAATCCAAAGTTTGAATATAGTTTCGGCGGTTGTTCGCGCTTAAGAGCGCTTCAAATGCGGGCAGGATGCCCGCGCTCCGACGAAGCGTAATTTATGGTGTTTCTGCTATTGATTCGCATTGTTTGTAAAATTAAAATTTAAGGCAAAAAAGAAATCCGAACAAAATTTATCTGTTCGGACTTCTGAAATTGAAAACGGATTTGCTTAGATTTTCGACAGACGCGTTTCCGTCAATGTTTTAGCCGGAGTCGCCGCAGTCGCCGCTTGCGTTACTGCCGCTTCCTGACGTTTTTTGCCGACGATTTTTCCGTATTCGGTCAGTGCCTGAGCGACAATCTGATCCATATTGTAATAGCGATATGTCGCCAGTCTGCCGACAAATCGCACGTCCGAACGGGCGTCGGCGAGCGTTTTATATTTGGCGTAAAGGTCGGCGTTTTCCTTGCGCGGCACAGGATAATACGGATCGCCTTCCGCTTGCGGAAATTCATAGACGATGCTCGTTTTTTTGTGTTCCTGTCCGGTCAGATATTTAAATTCGGTGATGCGCGTGAACGCCTGCTCGTTCGGATAATTGACGACGGGCGCATTTTGAAATTTTTCCGTGTCGTGCGTCTCGTGTTTGAATTCGAGCGAGCGATAGGGAAGTTTGCCGTATCGATAATTGAAAAAAGAATCAATCGGTCCGGTGTAAATCAGTTCGCGAAACGGAATATCTTTGCTGATTTCCTCGTAATCGCAATTGAGCATTATTTTTATGTTCGGATTATCGAGCATTTTCTCGAACATTCTGGTATAGCCGTGTTTCGGCATCGCCTGATACGAATCGGTAAAATAACGGTCGTCGCGCGTCGTTCTGGTCGGAACGCGCGCCGTAACGGTCGCGTCGAGTTCCGACGGGTCTAAACCCCATTGTTTGCGCGTGTAATTGCGGAAAAACTTTTCGTAAAGCTCGCGCCCGACTTTCGAGACGACAACATCTTCGGAAGTTTTTATCTGCTCGCACGGTTCGGCTAAGGAAGCCAGGAAATCTTCGACTTCAAACGCGGTTAAATTCAAACCGTAAAGTTTGTTGATAGTATCGAGATTTATCGGAATCGGCAGCAGCATTCCGTCAACCGACGCTAAAACCCGATGTTCATAAGAGCGCCAATCGGTAAATTCAGACAAATAATCGAAAACGTCTTTTGAATTGGTATGAAAAATATGCGGACCGTATTTATGAATCAAAACGCCGTCGTCGTTGTAATAATCAAAAGCGTTTCCGGCAATATGCGAGCGTTTGTCGCAAATCAAAACCTTTTTGCCCGAACCGTTTGCCAGTCTTTCGGCAAGCACACTGCCGGCAAAACCGGCTCCCACTATCAAATAATCAAACATATTTTTCCCCTATTCCTCATTTAATAAATTATGCAAAAAAACACGTAAAAACTCAATAAAATTAAGAAGTCGCTGTTCGTTTGACGGCAACTTCATCAACTAATTCGGACATTGCGCGCCACGTATTATCCCACGAAGTCTGCAATAAAAATCTGTCAACCTTCTCTAATCGTTCGACTCGATTTTCGCTCAGTGCTTTTTCAATCGCCGCCACGAATTCTTCGGCGGTTGTCGCGATATGAACCAAACCTTTTTCACCATACGGGCGCACGACATCGCGAATAGCGGTCGAGACGACGGGCTTTCCGGCAGCCAAAAATTCCGGCGTTTTGGTCGGACTTATAAAGCGCGTCGAGTCGTTGATGGCAAACGGCATCAACGCCGCGTCCCAGCCGGAAATATAAGCGGGCAATTGGCTGTAATCTTTTTTTCCGAGATAGTGAATATTACTCGCGCGCGGCAAATCGTCTTCGGAAATTTTGACAACCGGACCAATCATTACAAAATGCCAATCGGGACGCATTTCAGCCGTTTGCCGCAAAAGTTCGAGGTCGATTCGCTCGTCGATAACGCCGATAAAACCGAGTCGCGGATGCGGAATGCTCGATTGGTCGGCGGGTTCTTCGGAAATATTTCTGGCTTTCTTAAAATGCGCGACATCGATGCTCGAAGGAAACGCCCAGATGTTTTTGTGTCTGTTTTGTTTGGCTTCGTATAAACTCTGCCCGCCGGTAAAAACAACGTCGCTTTTAGCGAATAATTTTTCTTCGTTCGAGAGCAGAGTCGGCGGCGCGAATTTGAAAAGCGACAGCTCGTCCATACAATCGTAGACGGTCGCGCGCGGCTTTAAGTGTTCGGAAAAAGACATTGCCATCGGCGTGTAATACCAGAAAACGTAATTATTTATATTTTCCGAGTCGAACATTTTATCGAGCAGCGAGCGAATCGAATCATCCGTCGATTTTGCTTCCGCGTCGCTCTTGTTTAAATGCGGAACGACTACGAATAATTCGTCTTCACGGCGGCTGATGTCCATAAACGACAGCTTGTCAGTCAGCATCGGTTCTTCGACGAAAAATACGCGTCGGCGCTTTGCAAACCGGCTGAGAAGATGCTGCGGACGCTGATAGACAAAATCCCAGCGAAGATGTGAAAAACAAACTAAATCAAAAGCCATAACTTAACTCGCGATTGTAACAATCACTATAATCACTCGTTTGAAAAATATATTATAATCAAGCGCAATAAAAGGCTGTTATTTGATTATCAAAACACGTTTGGCAATCGAATATTTGCTTTGTATTACCTGGAATATAAAATTATTATACCTTAAATTCGGAAATAATATCTGTAATATGAAAGACATAGTGAAATAAATTACAAAGTATCGACTTATTAATTCAATTTATCTCACGTCTCGTTGGCTGATTATGTTATTTGTATGACTGAAAACAAAATATTTAACTGTAAATATAATTGAGAAGTTAAAGATTTGTTCGGTTATTTATTCGTTTGTTTTTAGAATTTTTCGTCTCCGGTGAAACATTATTTGTATTCATCTTTTTTTTGTAAAAATTAATTAATTTTCAATAGCGTATAATCACAAATGGCTATAGAAAACGAGTTTCAGATTTAAGAATTAAAAGTTATGCAGAAAATATTTGCGGGAAGTTTAATGGGCGGTTTTGAGTGTTCGACACATATCAACTTTCAGAGAAGGCGCATCGACGTAATAGACGCGACTAAACACGACAAATTTGCCGAACCGGATTACCGTCGGCTGCTCGACATCGGCATTAAAACCGCGCGCGACGGCGCGCGCTGGCATTTGGTTGAAAAACAGCCGTTTGAATATGATTTTTCGAGCGTCTTAAGTCAGGTCGAGGCGATGAAAAAAACCGGAATAGAGATTATCTGGGATTTGTTTCATTACGGCTACCCGGAAGATTTGGATTTATTGAGCGAGGAATTCGTCATTCGGTTCACGGCATTTGCCGAAGCGTTCACCGAGTTTTTAATCGGACACGGCATCAGAAATCTTTTCTTTTGCCCGCTCAATGAAATTTCCTTCTATTCCTGGATTGCGGGCGAAGTCGGCGCGTTTCATCCGTTTATTCATCAGCGCGGACACGAAGTTAAAAGAAATCTGGCGCGCGCGGCAATTTCCGCCAGCCGCGCGATAAAAAGTATTTGCCCGGAAGCGCGGCTCGTCCACACCGACCCGGCGGTGCATATTACATCGGTAAACGATAATCAGGACGCGCGGCGCGAAGCCGACAGATACAGACAGCATCAATTCGACGCGCTCGATATGGTGTGCGGCAGACAAGAACCGGAACTCGGCGGCTCGCCCGAATATCTCGACGTAATCGGATTAAATTATTATTCCGACAATCAATGGCGATTTGAGACGGGCGAGCGCGTTTGGCGCGACCATCACGAATATCATCCGTTTCACCGGATTTTAGAAGAGTATTACGAAAGATATAATCGCCCGATTTTGATTGCCGAAACCGGAATCGAAAACGAAGCGCGTCCCGATTGGTTTCGATTCGTTTGCGAAGAAGTCGATGCGGCTGTGGCAAAAGGCGTTCCGGTCGAAGGAATTTGCCTGTATCCGATAGTCAATCATCCGGGCTGGGACGACGAACGGCATTGTCATAACGGTTTGTGGTGTTACCCGGACGAGTTCGGCAGCCGGGAAATTTACGAACCGCTCGCCGCCGAAGTAAGACGACAAATAGAAATACAAAATCAAAAAAGGCAAAAGTTTGAAAGCCTCAACAGACTGGAAAAAGCAAAAGCGGCATAAATATTTTAGCGAAAAACAATTGTCGCCGGAAATTTCTTAAAGTAAAAAATTAAGAGTCGAATTTTCGACTCTTAATTTAACTTCTAAAACGGTTCTTGTAATTATTGCAGTAACCTCACTTATCATTCATCGGCGAGTCGATTTCGATATTGTTCAAGCGAAAAGTAGTCGAAGTGGCGCGCTGTAAATCCGACAGAGATTTGCTGAAATCTGTTTCGGCGCGAATCTCCGCGTTGCGCGCGTTGGTCAAAGCGTTTTCGCGCTGAAAAAGCAGAAACGTCGTCGAACGTCCGACTTCAAAAAGTTTTCTTTCGCCCTGAAGCTGAATTTCCGCATTTTCTCTGGCTCGTCTCGCCGTCAAAACCCGCTGTCTGGAAGTTTCGACCGCCTGCGCCGCGTTGCGAACCTGCGCGATTATCGTTTGTTCCTGAAGCCGCGTCTGCGCTTCGACCTGCTGCTGCTGAATCCGCGCGCCGGCAAGATTCGCTTCGGCGGTTCGATTGCGAAACGGAAACTGAATCGTAACGCCGACCGAATAACTCGGGGCGTCGGTGCGAAAAAGATTTCCCAGCGATTGAAAAGTTCCGCCGGTTAAAGCATTCGGCAAACCCGTAACGGGAATAAATGTTTGCGGGATTTGTTGATTTGCCGGTAAGAGGGAATTTAATTTTGTTCTTAAAATTTCCTGGTTTCCGGTAAATTGGGGAATCGTCGTGCCGTCCGCTATTGTTTGACCGCCTAAAGACAGACCGCCGAGCGAAAATGTCGAATTCAAATCGACGCGCGGTTTTGTCTGGTTTCTGAAATAATCAATATCAATCGTGTTTATTTCGCGTTGAAGACGAAGGCGGCTCAGTTCGGGGCGATTATCGACCGCATCTTTCAGAGCGTCTTCAATAATTATCGGTTCGTCGCTGAAAACTGGCGCGTCGGTCGGAACAAACGATGCCGTCCATTCGGGCGCGGTCGGCTCTTTTAATAAAAGACTTTTTAATGTGTTTTCCGTTACGGAAACCTGCTGCGTGGCAAGCAAAACATCCGATTCGCGATTGGCTAATTCGGTGGCGACTTCGGCGCGGGCAAGCGGCGCGGCGGCTCCGGCTGTGATTCTGGCTTCGATTTGCCGGAGATTTTCTTTTGCCAGATTCAAGTTTGCCAAACGGTTTTGCTGGTCGCGGAGCGAAAAAACCAAATCCCAGTAAGAGCTTTGCACCTGCGAGATAACGTCGAGCGTCTGGCGGCGAAAATCGGCGTCCGACTGCTGAAGCCGCTTGCGCTGAATTCTTATCTGCCGCCGCGTGTTATCGACGGCGAAATCGCGGAAAAGCGGCTGCGTATAATTTACGCCCAGATTGCTGATATATGTTGTGCTTGAAGAACTTCCAAGAGCCGAAGTTTGATTAAAAGCCGTGTTGTTTTGGGAATTTCTGCCGGTTTGACTGTTATTGAAAAAAGTATTTATTCGTCCGCCGCCGCGCTCGAAAAATTTATCGACACCGGCATTGAGCCGAAAATCGTTCGAGGCGCTCGAACCGGTTGACGAACTGCGCGAAAAAGTCGGCGTAACCGAAAAAACTAGGTCGTAAGTTCCGAGCAGCGAGCGCAGTTGAGTTTCCTGAATTTTGACATCGGCGCGGGCGATTTCAATGTCGTTGTTATTTTCCAGAGCCTTGCGAATCGCTTCGTTAAGCGAAATCGGCACGGTTTGCGACGTTTGCACACCGACGCGGTTTAATACGTTTGAAAATTCGTAGGCAGCGGATTTATTGGATTTATCCGGCGTATTTGTTAATTCATTTTTAACCGGAGCAGCGGTAATTTCTTTCGATTCGGCATTGCTTTTGGCAATTTCAGATGCGGAATTTATTTGAGTTTGCGCGAAAATTTCGGCTGTTTCCAAATCGAAAAAACAGACGCACAGACAACTGCAAAACAAAAAACGAACGATGATTTTCATTGTAAAATGACTCCGGGCTTATGAATGTAGAAAAACAAAATCGGTATAAACTCAATGCCTTACTACGGAAAAAGAATTTTGATTGTTTCAAATATTTGAACTGTTAAAGCGGAAGCCGTTTTATTATTTAATATTTATTATTTGAACTTTGCCCGTTAATGAGTTATCTTCAAGTTTTTATTAAACAACTATTTTCAGACGGAGGAACAAATAAAAAAATGGCTATTAAAGTTGGAATAAACGGTTTCGGACGAATCGGGCGCAATGTTTTGCGAACGGCGCTCGGCGATAAAGACATTGATTTTGTCGCCGTCAACGATTTGACCGATACGAAAACGCTGGCGCATCTTTTGAAATACGATTCGGTAATGGGAAATCTCGAACAGGAAATTTCCGCCGCCGAAAATTCGATAAAAATCGGCGCGGACGAGTTTCGCGTGTTTTCCGAAAAAGACCCTGCATTGATTGACTGGAATTCGGTCGGCGCGGAAATCGTCATCGAATCGACGGGACGATTTACAAACGCCGAAGAAGCGAAAAAACATCTCGGCGGCTCGGTCAAAAAAGTTATCATTTCCGCGCCCGCCAAAGGCGAAGACGTAACGATTGTGCTGGGCGTCAACGAAGAAATGTATGAAGCCGATAAACACAACATCATTTCCAACGCGTCCTGCACGACGAATTGTTTAGCGCCGGTTGCCAAAGTAATTCACGAAAATTTCGGCATCAAAAACGCGCTGATGAACACGATTCATTCTTACACGAACGACCAGCAGCTGCTTGATTTACCGCATAAGGATTTGCGCCGCGCGCGCGCCGCCGCGCTGTCGATGATTCCGACTTCGACCGGAGCGGCAAAAGCCGTCGCGCTCGTCATTCCCGAACTCAAAGGCAGATTTGAAGGAATTTCCGTGCGCGTGCCGACGCCGAATGTCTCGCTGGTCGACGTTGTGATAAACGTCGAAAAGGAAACTTCGACCGAAGAAGTCAACCGCGTTTTGAAGGAAGCGGCAAGCGGTTCGATGAAAGGAATTTTGGGATTTTCCGAAGAACCGCTCGTCTCGATTGATTATCGCGGCGATTCGCGTTCTTCGATTGTCGATGCCGAAAACACGAAAGTTATCGGCGGCACAATGATGAAGATTCTTTCCTGGTATGACAACGAATGGGGCTATTCGTGCCGCGTGCGCGATTTGGTTAAATTTATAGCAGGCAAAGGTTTATAGATTTGTTTTTGAGCGAAAAAGAAAAGGCGATGAATTATAATTCATCGCCTTTTCTTTTTTATATTTGAAGAAAATTATTTAACGGCAACAAGGTTTTCCGCCTTCATTTTACGAAAACCCGTGATGTAATTTTTCCAGTAGCCGTCAAATCTCGAATAAGAAACGCCTTTGCTCGAAGACGCGTGATAAAAACCGTTTTCGTCGGCGACGATTCCCATATGTCCGAGACCTTTGAAAAACACCAGAGTTCCGAATTTGAAACGCTCAGCGCCTTCAACCGCTTCGGAAGCATACCAGATATTTCTCGCGCTCGTCCGTTCAAAGGAAAATCCGGCTTCGCGGAAAATGCTCCAGACCAAACCCGAACAATCGTATCTGGTCGGACCGTCCGAACCGTAAAGATACGGAATTCCCAATCTTGTTTGAATCGCGTTTAATAATTTCTGGCTGAAAAATGAGCTGTATGAATTTTTGCTGACGTAACTGTTTGCCGAAGAATTAATTAGCAGGGAAGAACCGGTTTTTTTGACGAGCGGCGCGGGATTTTGAACTAGGACAATATCGTTGGTTAAGGTTGGTTTCGGTTTTTGGTAAGTATTCGGTAAATCTTGTTTTTCGGCAGCTTGATGAAGGACTGCAACCTGTTGATTCGGCGGAGTTTGAATTATTCTTTCCCGTGTCTGCGAAAAAGAATTTCCGACAAAAACAATACTCGATAAAACGAAAAATAAAGAAACGGACAAAGATTTACAAAAATTCATCAAAGACGACTCCTGGCTTGATTTAATTTTTTTTGACTTTTATCTGGAAAGTGCTTGAAGACCGGCGAAAGAATTGCGCCTAATTTAAAGAAATAGTTAAAACAAGAATACTTCCTGAAAATCTAAATGACAGATTTCGGATAAAAACTAAAACTAAGTTTTTATGTATTATTTTTTGGAATTAACTAAGACAGAAATTAGTTTCTCTCAAACGGAAAATAATTGCAAACCGCAAAATCATTTTCGGGATTCGAGGAAAATCGTCCGCCGAAAAATGTCGAACAGTTTCAATCAGGCTGGTATCGAATATTAGCCGAGAGAATAACGAAATTTGTTATTCTCTCGGCTGCCCGCCTGATTCTTCCACCGCTTTCCGTGTTCCTTGTCGTTGTCTTTGGATATTCAAGAAAAGTTTTAATCAAACGATATTTCCAAAAATAAAAAAAGAGATGTGAAATTTATTCACATCTCTTTTTTTGAATTTATTTAATTTAATCAAGCCGAAAACGAAGTTCCGCAGCCGCAGCCGCCGGTCGCGTTCGGATTTTCAAACGTAAAGCCCGAACCCATCATATTCGACGTGTAATCGACCGTTACGCCGTTTAAATACTGAGCCGAAAACATATCGACGAAAAGTTTTACGTCGTGCTGGTCAACGATAAAATCGCCCTGTCTCGATTCTTCTTCAATATTAAGACTGTATTGGAAACCCGAACAACCGCCGGGAACAACCCGGACACGAAGACCCGCCGTTTCGGGTAAATCGTCTTCGCTCGCCAAAAACTTTTTGATTTCGACGGCGGCGTTCGCCGATAAATTAATTTCTATTGCCGGTGCTGCTACTGCTGACATTTTTTTATATCTCCTTTTGGATTTGTTAATAAGATTCGGACGTGTCGTCTAATCTTTACTTTAATTTCAATATTAACGAACTTTGTTTTAGATAACAAGTTTTGTGATTTGGTTGCGTTAAACAATTTTCAAAATTTATCTCGCTCTGGTTGAAATAACCAGTTCGGGTTTCATCGCCTCGATTGAGATTTGCGCCGCGATTTCTTCGGCGACGCGGCGAAAAGCGTTCGCCTGCGGCGATTCGGGATTTGAAATCACAACCGGAACGCCTTTGTCGCCCGCTTCGCGCACCTCGATTCCGAGCGGAACTTCGCCTAAGAAAGGCACGCCCATTTCGTCGGCAAATGCCGCGCCGCCGCCCGCGCCGAAAATATCGTAGCGTTTTTCCGGCATATCCGGCGGCACGAAATACGACATATTTTCGACAATTCCCAGAACCGGAATCGCCACGGTTTCAAACATTTTCAAAGCGCGGCGAACGTCGGCAAGCGAAACAATCTGCGGCGTCGTTACCAGAACCGCGCCCTGCACCGGAACTAACTGCGCCAGCGACAACTGCACGTCGCCCGTTCCCGGCGGCATATCGACGATTAAATAATCGAGTTCGCCCCAATTTACATCGCTTAAAAACTGTCGAACAATGCCGTGCAGCATCGGACCGCGCAGAATCATCGGCTTGTCGGGCGGCGCGAGCAGCGCCATCGACATCATTTTGACGCCGTGCGACTCAATCGGTATCAGCTGATTCATCCGAACTTCCGGCTGTTTATGTGCAGCGCCGAGCATCAGCGGCACGTTCGGACCGTAAACGTCGGCGTCCATTAAACCGACCTTCGCGCCGTCGAGCGCCAGAGAAACCGCCAGATTCACGGCAACCGTCGATTTGCCGACGCCGCCTTTACCGCTTGAGACGGCGACGATATTTTTCACGTTCGGCAGCGCCATATTTCCCGCAACGCCGCGCCCAACCGGAACTTCGGCGTCCATCGTAACCTTGACATTGGAAACACCTGCAATTTTGCCGACCGCTTCATAGGCGAGCTGTTCCATTTGTTCTTTGACCGGACAAGCCGGTGTCGTCAAAACAATGCGAAACGAAACATCGCCGCCGTCGATTAACAAATCTTTGATAAATCCAAGCTCGACAATATCTTTGTGTAAATCCGGGTCAATAATCGTTCTTAAAGCGTCCAGCACCGCCGATTCCGAAATCTCATTCATAATAATAAATATAATAAATCTCTGATTTTTGAAGGTAATTTATAAAAATATATTTTCTCAAAATCACGGTTGATTGTCGAACTATAGAATTTACGGTCAAAGTTTCGGCAGCGAATTTAAAGTTCAATCGAAGGACAAAACTTTTATATTTCTCTCAAAATCATTCGCCGAAAAATAATTGTCTTTAGATTTATGTTCGGCTTGAGGCTTTGAAGTCGATTGAGTAATATTGATAAGCGCGTAAAAACGATAACCGGTAAAAATTTAAGTCGAAAATAAAATTATAAATTCATTGAAATTTTTACGGATTGTCAAAAAATCGCATCTCATAAAAAGATTTAGGCAAAATAACATATCTGCTCATTACAAACGATTAAAAGTTTTTTTAGATTTAATGAAAACAAAAATATTTCTCTTTCTTATAATGGCTGCGCTTTCGACTTCGACATTTTCGCAAAAGTTAAATTATAAAGGTTATAAACATAAAGGCATCGTCTTCGGCGAAACTCTGCCGAACGGCGTCAAGGATTTGGGCGGCGGTCTTCTCTCAAATGAAGATTACGGCGTTTCGCGCTTTTCAAAAGGTAAAAAATATATGCTCTGGTTTGAAAAAATCTCTGCCAGAGACGCTAAAGGCGTGCCGAGTTGGGAAGTTATAGACGTTTTGACGTTTGACCCGTTAAAGAAAAATCAGACGTTTCTGCTTTCATACAGTTCGGGTTGTCAACAAAACGGTAAAACAAATCTCGATTTGATAGTAATGGCGGAACTCCTGCCTAATAAAAAATCTTATAAAATCGTTCGCGCCTGGAGAGCGGACATAAAGAATAAAAGATTTGAAAAAACAAATACAAAATCTGTTATCTGTAAATATACGGAACAGTAAGCGGCTAAAACTTCAACGGCAACTTTAACAACAAAAGAGAATTGATTTGAACTAAAAAGTTCAAATCAATTCTCTTTTGTTGTGTATTATCTCAGGTTTAAGTTTTTAGCTGTTCGCTTTTCGAGTATTAACATCGCCGTCGATTTCTTCGACTTCGACATCAGTGCGGCGAACCGTATCACGAACCGTTTCCTCGCGTTCGGAGACGGTTTTTCCGACTGAAACTTCTTCGACAACACGTGCCTGTTTGCTGATAACAGCTTGTTCGGCGTATTCGGTTATTTCGATTTCGCCTTCTTTGAAGTTCGTCAAATCTGCATCGGAAACTGCTCGGTTGACCGGATGACGATTAACAACGACGTGTTCTTCACGCAATCTGACATTGGCTTCGACCGGTTTTTCAATTACACGGCTTCTGATGCGCGCTCCGCCGGTTTCGACTTCGCGTTTGCCGACCTGCAAATTTTCTTCGATAACCGGAATCGCCGTATTTGTTTGGTTATTTGTCGTGTTTTGCGTCATATTTTGCGTCGCGCCCGTCGTTCCGGTTGAATTCTGTCGGGAAGTTTGCGACATACGACCGTCAACGTCGATTGCTCCGTTTCTGTCGAGAATATCGGCGGCGGCTCCGGCTCTGTCGGCTGAATCGGCGTGAACCGTCAAAATCGCGTCGGCATCGCTGGCGGCGTCGGTATAAGTTCTCGCCGAAGTTTTGTCGTCGCCGAAAAGCGAGCTGAAAAAATTACCGACGCTTCTGGCAAAATCCGGTGAACCGGAAACTTCCGTCGTGGACATTGTTCCGCTGATTGGACCGTCGCTGCTGCGCGTCGGCGTCGAACTGTCGCTGCCCGAATCGCTCCGGTTTGAAATATCGATATTTTCCTTTGCGAAACCGCTTTGAATCAACTGCTGCATCGCCGTCTGCGCTTCGCTTCTATTGTCGAATAAACCGACTACTGTATGTGACATAATTTTATTTCTCCTTTTTTCTTGTATTTTTTTATTTTATCGGTGTCAAAAGCAATTTATTTAACATCATCATTGGTACGGACGCCGGAATTTTCATCGCCGGCGATTCTTGTAACTTCGACTTTCTCTTTGAGTAAAGTAAGTCTCTCGGACGTATGCGATTCGACGGTTTGTTTTTTAATGTGCAGTTCTTCGACCAGAACGAGCCGTTTTTGAAGCACAACCTGTTCTTCGATTACAGGAATAATCAGCGTGTCGCCGTCGTAGCGCGTCGGCAGACGTTCCGCTACAACCTGATTTACCGGAACGCGTTCAACCGAGACTTTTTCGCTGAGAAGCGGCACATCGACAACTTCTTCGACCTCTACGGCGTGTTTGGAAATACGGACTTTGCCAGATTCGACAACCCGTTTTTCGATTGTCGCCGTTTCTTCAATGACCGGTATAATATTGACTGATTCCTGCCTTTCGTTCGGCGTATTTTCGCTGTTTGAATTTATGACTTGTTTGTTATTCATTGACAGATTCCTTACAAAAATCAAAAAAACAAATTTCAGTTTTTTGATTTGCTCTTTTTTTTGAACGTTTCGATTTACGCTCGTCCAAAGCAATCAATGTTCCAAAATAAACGAGGCGAATAAATATAGCGGCTGAAATATGTATCAAACCGTTTCTTTTACGAGAGAAAAAATAATTGCATCATTTTAGAATTATTTTTTCGGCGCAAAAATCGAGCCGGTTAAATAAGTTTATATTTTGATTTAGTATCGAATCTATACAGTGAAAAGAATTTTCAGCCGGCGGCGTTATCGACTTGTTTTTGATAAAGTAAAAGTGAAACGAAAATTATGAAAGATATAACATTTTACTGGCTGCCCGATTGTTCGACGTGTCAAAAAGCGAAAAGATTTATCGAAAGACACGGCATTGCGATAAACAGTTTGAGAGATATTAAGGAAGAACCGCTTTCGAGAAGCGAAGTCGAAGAAATCGCAAAAATGCTCGGCGGCGCGGAAAATCTGTTTTCCCGCCGCGCCGTCAAATACCGCGAAATGAAACTGGCAGAGCGCGAGTTGTCTGCCGAAGAAATGTTCGATTTGATGGCGGAAGAATACACTTTTTTGAAACGCCCGATTGCGGTCGGCGGCGAAAAGGCGGTTGCCGGATTTTTTGAGAAAACATTTGAGAGCTTTTTATATGACTAATCTAAACTTGACCGAATATAAAACGGTTCACGAAAACGGTTTCGGCTTTAAGGAACTGCCGCGCGGTTTGGTTGAAGTTTCGGGAAAGGAAGCCGTCCGATTTCTCAACGGTTTGATTACGAACGACATCGCCAAACTCGAAGACGGCGCGCAGATGTCGGCGGCTTTTCCGAACGCGCAGGGAAGACTTCTGGCGTTTGTCCGCATCAAGCGGCGCGGCGATAAATTTTTGTTTGAAACCGAACAGGCAACGGGCGAAAAAGTTTTTCAAAACCTTTTCCGCTTCACTTACGCGGGCGATTTTTTCGTTGCCGATTTGTCCGACAATTACGTTTATTTTTCACTGGTCGGAAAAAGCATTCCCGAAATTTCGGACGAAAATTTTATCGTTTTCCCGGATAAAAGCGGCGTCGATTATTTCGTTCCCCAGGAAAAAGCCGAAGGTTTCAAAGCAAATTTAATCGGCGCGATTGAGATTTCCGACAATCTATACGAAGTTTTGCGCGTCGAGAGCGGCAAACCGCTTTACGGCGTCGATATGGACGAGACGACGATTGTGCCGGAAATCGGCTTGCCCGACGTTATCAGCTACAACAAAGGCTGCTACATCGGACAGGAAATCATCGCTCGCATCCATTTTCGCGGACACGTCGCCAAAAAAATGACCGGCTTGATTTTTGAAGACGAAAACGCCGACGTAAAACCGAACGACGAAATAAAATCGTCCGAAGGCAAAAACGCCGGACGCGTTACATCGGTTATTTATTCGCCCGCGCTCGAAAAAACCGTCGCGCTCGCCTACGTGCGCTACGATTATCTAACTGAAGGCACACGGCTGAACATCAACGATTCGCGGGCGACGGTCAAAGATTTACCGTTTATCGAATAGTTGAGTTAAAATATTTTCAGAGGTAGAAAGCAATGCAAACGGCAGTAAAACAGGATTCAATTTTATTCACGTTTGACGTTCGTCCGTTAAAAATGAGCGATAAGACGTTTTACGAGTTTTGCCAAAAAAATAAGGATTATCGTTTTGAAATGGATAAACGGGGAAATTTAATCGTTATGCCGCCTACTTTTTTAGAAACCAGCCGTAAAAACGCTGATATAAATGTGCAGCTTGGTATTTGGGCGAAAAAAGATAAAACCGGAATCGCTTTTGAATCCGACGGAATGTTCATCTTGCCGAACGGAGCAAAGCGCGCGCCCGACGCTTTCTGGATTTTAAAGGAAAGATATTTTGCCTTGTCAAAAGAAGAACGAGAAGAAAGATTTGCCCGGATTTGCCCGGATTTTGTTATCGAACTGCGCTCGAAATCGGATAATTTGCGAAATCTGCAAAATAAAATGCGCGAATACATCGAAAACGGCGCGCGTCTCGGCTGGCTGATTGACCCGAAAGAGCGACGTGTTTACGTTTACCGGAGCGATAAAACGAGCGAAGTTTTAGCGAATCCGAAAACGGTTTCGGGCGAAAATGTTTTGCTTGAATTTGAACTGGATTTGGCGGAAATTTGGTAGAAAAAATGGAAATAGAACACATAAACGATGCAGACATCGATTTGCCGACGGGAAAACTCGCTTACACGATTATCAACGGGTTGCTCGAAAGCAACGAGGCGTTGAGCGATTTGCTGACTTTGATGGCGCACGCGCTCGACGAAGATGTGGCAAAGGCTTTGACCGAAACCAAACAATGGGAAAGCTATATGGAAAGCCGCCGCAATATGGAAAACACGAAATTGCAGATTGAAAAACTTACCGAAGAATTGAAGAAATTGGAAAGTGTAAATTAAATGTTTGACCTTATAATAATCGGCGCGGGACCGGCTGGAATTTCTGCCGCGTATGAAGCGCGGAAAGCCGGATTGAGTTATCTCGCGCTTGAGAAAAATTTAATCGGCAATACGATTTATCAATATCCGGTCGGATTGACGGTTTTCTCGACCGTTAACGAACTCGAACTCGAACCGGACACGCTTTTTCCGGCGCGTGAAAAACCGACGCGCGAGGAATTGTTGTCTTATTACACAAGGTTTGTGCTGGAAAATAATCTCAATATTCAATGGGAAGAAGCGGTTGTAAATGTCGAGAAAATCGGCGAAAATCATTTCAAAATTAAAAGCGAAAAGAAAGAATACGAGGCGAAAAAAGTTTTATTCGCGACGGGCGCGATGCGGTTTCCGAGACATATAAACGTCAAAGGCGAAGATTTACCAAAGGTTCATCATCTTTTCCGCGAAACTTATCCGTATGTTAAAAAACACGCGCTGGTTGTCGGCGGCGGAAATTCGGCGGGCGAAGCGGCTTTGTTTTTAGCGCAGGAAGGCGCGTTTGCGACGCTGGCGACGTTTCGCAGGGATTGGGAAAGCAAAGACCCGAAACAGGGCTGTATTAAACATTGGGTAAAAGAACCGCTCGAACAGCAGTTGGAACGAAATTGTCTCGACGTTTTTTTTCTCGGTCGCGTCGTTGAAATCAGAGAAGAGGAAATCGTTCTGGAAGACGAAAACGGCGCGATTGAAACTTTGCCGAACGATGTCGTTTTTGTTTTAATCGGTTCGGACGCGGATTTAACGATGCTCAAAAATCTCGGCGTCGAAACGCGTCATTCCAAATACGGCGAAGTTCCGGTTTATGACGAGGAAACTTTTGAAACGAACGTCGCGGGCGTTTACGTCGTCGGGCATTTTACCGAAGCCAGACACATCGTCGGCGCGATTGAAGTGCCGAAAAAGATTATCCCGAAAATCGCCGCGAAATTTGAAAAAGGGAAATCGGTTTAAATTGGGAGCGCAGGCATCTTGACCGCAAACGTCGCTCAGAGCGGCGTAGAAAAGTTTAATTTCTCGAAACAGTAGTTTTAACGGTTTGTTCGCGTTTTTCGCGCTCTAACAGCGGGCAGGATGCCCGCGCTCCGACTATGAATATCGCCCGCGCAAAAGAAATTCTCAAGAGTCAATTCGGCTACGATTCGTTTCGGATGAATCAGCAAGCCGCGATTGAGACGGTTTTGCAGAAAAAAGACTGCATCGTTTTGATGCCGACCGGCGGCGGCAAATCTTTGTGTTATCAAATTCCGGCGCTGATGCTCGACGGTTTAACGCTCGTCGTATCGCCTTTGATTGCGCTGATGAAAGACCAGGTTGACGCGCTCCGAAACAACGGTGTCGAAGCGGCGTTTTTAAATTCGACGCAAACCGGGCGCGAGCAGACGGAAGTTTTTCAACAGGTGCGAAGCGGCAAATTAAAACTGCTTTACGTCGCGCCCGAACGACTTCTGCAAAGCGGCGACCAGTTTATAGAGTTTTTGAAATCGGTGGAAATTTCGTTGTTTGCGATTGACGAAGCGCACTGTATTTCGAGCTGGGGACACGATTTTCGACCGGAATATATGCAGCTCAGAAAATTGAAAGTTCATTTTCCCGAAGTTCCGCTGATTGCGCTGACGGCGACCGCCGATAAACTGGTGCAAAAAGATATTGTCGAACGTCTCGGACTGCAAAGCGCGCCGCTGTATATTTCCAGCTTCAATCGTCCGAATATTTTTTACACCGTCGAGCCGAAGCGAAATTCTTACGGGCAATTGCTTGATTATCTTAAAAAACATAAAGATGAAAGCGGCATTATTTATTGTCTGAGCCGTAATTCAGTCGATAATCTCGCCGAAGATTTACGGAGCGAAGGTTTCGACGCGCTGCCGTATCACGCCGGTTTGGACAAAGCGAAACGCGACAAACACCAGGAATTATTTTTAAAGGACGAAACGAAAATCATCGTCGCTACAATCGCCTTCGGAATGGGAATTGACAAATCGAACGTCCGTTTCGTCGTTCATCTGGATTTGCCGAAAAACATCGAAAGTTATTACCAGGAAACGGGACGCGCCGGACGCGACGGCTTGCAGAGCGAAGCGCTTTTGTTTTTCAGCTGGGGCGATGTCAATAAATTAAAAGGTTTCGCGGCTGTGGACGGCAACGAAGCGCAGAGCCGGATAATGTTGAAGAAGCTGACCACGATGGGCGAATTCGGCGATTTGAAAACGTGTCGCCGCCGGTTTCTGCTCAAATATTTTTCCGAAGATTTGACCGAAGACTGCGGAACGTGCGACAACTGCAACAAAACTTTTGAGCGCTTCGACGGCACGATAATCGCGCAGAAGGCTTTAAGCGCGGTGGCGCGCACCGGACAGCGTTTCGGTTTGAGCTATATTATCGATTTTCTGCGCGGCTCGCAGTCCAAAGCGATTCGGGACGAGCATAAAAATCTGAAAACCTACGGCGTCGGCGCGGATATTTCAAAAAATAACTGGTTCGAGTATTCCAAAGATTTAATCGCGCAGGGTTATCTGGCGCAGACCGAAGGACAGTTTCCGACCATTGTTTTAACCGAAAGGAGCGAAGCCGTTTTGCTGGGGCGTGAAACTGTTGAATTATTTAAGGTTACCATTAAGGAAGATAAGAAAAAGGCGTCGCTCGTTTCCGAATCGGTTCACCCGTATCTGCCGGATTTGTTCGACGATTTAAAGCGCGTCAGAACCGCTTTTGCTAAAAGCGAAAACGTGCCGCCGTATGTCATTTTTTCCGACGCGACATTGATTGAGATGGCGACTTACCTGCCGCAGAACGAAGCCGAGATGCGGCAGATTTCCGGCGTCGGCGATTTGAAGCTGGAGAAATACGCGGCTGATTTCCTGCGGGAAATAAAAGATTACTGTCGAAACAACAACCTCGAATCGCGCATCGATTTGAAATCGCCGAAACGCGAACGAAAAATCCGCACCAAACGCGACGAGCGCGGTAACGACACTTACGACGTAACGCTCGATATGTTCAAATCCGGCTTGTCGATTGCAGAAATCGCCGAAGCGCGCGAACTGGCGAAAAGCACAATCGAATCGCATCTCGTCCGCTTTATTCAAACGGGCGAAATAATGCTCGACGACCTCGTTCACGAACAAAAAATAGAGCCGATAAAAAATGCAATCACGCGCTTAAACGCCGGTTTCGCCGTCGCGCCGGTCAAAGAATTTCTGGGCGAAGACTACAGCTACGCCGAAATCCGCGCGGTTCTGGCGACAATGTAAGTCAGCGGCAAAAAATATAACAGTAAAAATTGCCGCAATATTTTTAGTTTTAGAGCTTATAGAGTAGACGCCTTTTTTTCTTCTACTCTACAAACTCTACGAACTCTAAAACTCTGAAACTTTAACTGAAAGGGCGCATCAAGCCCCGAAAAATGCCGAGAATGGTGATTTTATCCGCCGGCAGCATAATCGAAACAAAGCTCGAATTGGCGGGACGAAGTTCGATTTTCGCGCCCGAACGAAAAAAATGTTTCAGAACGGCGCGTTTGTTTTCGGTTAAGGCGACGACAATATCGCCGTCGCGGGCAAAGGCTCGTTTTTCGATTAGCGCAACGTCGCCTTCGCAGATGTTTTCTTCAATCATCGCGTCGTTCTGCACGCGAAAGGCGCGCAGCTGTTCCGCCGTGTAAAATCCCAAAAGACATTTCGGCAGAAAAAGCGTTTCGCGCTCCCATTCTTCGATTATCGTATTGGATTTCGGCACTTCGAGCCATTCGATACCGCAAACCGCTTCGCTGATTGAATTAGCGGAACGAAGTTCGAGATTAAAAGCTCCGTGTTCGCGGCGGCGCGTCAGAAAACCTTGCTTTTCCAGCGATTCGATGTGGCGGGCGATGCCGGCTTTTGAAGAAACGCCGAGATGCCGCGCGATTTGCTGATACGACGGCTCGTATCCGTGTTTTTCGATATAGCGCGTGATAAAATCGAGAACTTCTTTTTGTCGGCGTGTGCGCGGCTGCATTTTTCGATTGTATTGGAGCGCGTTCAAAGTTCAAAGTTTAAAGTTCAATGTTAGTGATTGAAAATTGAAAATTTGAATGTTTCGGTTTGCATTGGAAATCTGGAATCCGAAATTTGAAATCTGCTATAATCGAGCCATAAAACTTCGGAGGAAATAAAATTTATCAGCAGCGTTCAAGGATTTACACAAGGTTTAAAACACAATCAACTGCGGCGCATCGAAAAACTTTCAGACCGCCGCGTTGCGCCCGAACAAATCATCTCGCCCGAACTGGCGCGGCAAATGACGGAAATTTCATTTGAGACGGGCAGGCAAATCGGCGTTCTCATCAATCGCAAAGGACAAGTCGAATATGTGATGGTCGGCACGGCAAAGCGTATCGAAATGCCGGATTTCGGGCGCGCGCGCGTTTCCGAAGAACGTTTTCGCGGTTTGCGGTGCGTTCACACGCAGCTTTCGGGCGAGAAGCTGACTCAGGATGATTTAACGGATTTGGCACTTTTGCGGCTCGATTTGATGGCGTCGATTCAGGTCGATAAGGAAACCGGACTGCCGAACAACGTCTACTCGGCGCATCTCGTTCCGACGACTGCCGAAAAGCTCGAAACCGAAGCTCAATCGCTGCCTTACGAATTTTTAAAGCCGAATATTCCCGCACATCTGGACGCGAATTTTTTATCTTTAATCAACTCGCTCGAAAACGAAATGGCGCGCAACCGCAGCACGGCGCGCAGCCGCCAGACAAACCGCGACCGCGTGATTCTGGTTTCCGTTACGACCGGACATTTATCGGAAGCCGAAGAATCGCTTGCCGAATTAGAAGAACTCGCGCTGTCGGCTGATGTCGTCGTTCTCGATAAAATTATTCAGCGGCGCTCGAAAATCGACACGAAAACCGTTCTGGGACAAGGCAAACTCGAAGAACTTCTTATCAGAGCGATGCGTCTGGGCGCGGATTTAATCGTTTTCGACCGAGAGCTTTCACCCGCGCAGGTGCGTTCATTATCCGAAGCGACCGATTTAAAAGTCATCGACCGCCCGCAGTTGATTTTAGATATATTCGCGCAGCGCGCGCAGTCGAGCGAAGGGAAGTTACAGGTCGAGCTTGCACAATTGAAATATCTTTTGCCGCGCCTGATTCAAGGTCAGAATTCCGCATTCTCGCGGCTCGCCGGCGGCATCGGCGGGCGCGGTCCGGGCGAAACGAAACTCGAAACCGACCGCCGCCGCGTGCGCGATAAAATTTCGCATCTTGAAAAACAAGTCGAAAATCTTCGCACGCAGCGCCAGCAGCGACGCAAGGAAAGAATGCGCCGCGACGTGCCGATAATCTCCTTAGTCGGTTACACGAACGCCGGAAAATCGACTTTGCTCAACACGCTGACCAACAGCGAAGTCTACGCGGAAAAGAAAATGTTCGCGACATTAGACCCGACTTCGCGCCGCTTGAGATTGCCGGTCGAAAAAGAAATTATTATCAACGATACGGTCGGATTTATCCGCGATTTGCCCGAAACGCTCGTTGCCGCTTTCCGCGCCACGCTCGAAGAAATTGCGGACAGTGATTTGCTCGTTCACGTCGTCGATGCTTCAAGCGAACAGGCGACGGCGCATATCGAGTCGGTCGATAAAATCCTGACCAGCCTCGAATTGAATAAAATTCCGCGTCTCATCGTCTTAAATAAAGCCGATTTGCTTGACGAAATCTCGCTTCAGGCTTTGCAGAGAACCATTTTGTTTGACAAAGACAGCGAAAGTGTGGCAGTTTCAGCTATTCAATCACAAACGCTGAAACCGCTTCTTGAGAAAGTCGGCGAATTTATTTCTCAAGATTTAGAAGTTAGTTCATAGGTTTTGTAGAGTTTGTAGAGTAAAGGAATTTTTTTTGACTCTGAAACTCTCAAAACTCTACGAACTCTACAAACTCTACAAAATGAGAGATTTGGCAAAATCATTAAAAAAGTGGCGAAAAAATGTTAGAGATAACATTTCGCTGCCGTTTAATAAACTGTCGGAAAATCAAAAATTCTGGATTGGTTTCGCCTTTCTCTGTTTGATAACCACGTTTTTAATCAACAATCCATTTTGGCGCGCCGGTTTCGCCGAGCAGTATAAGGAAGGCGATATTGCCCGCGAGAGCATTATTTCGCCCGCCGATATTTACGTTACCGACACGGAAGAAACCGACAGGAGACGGCAGACGATTCAAAAATCCGTGCGCCCGATTTTTACGTTTGAATCGAACCGCGCCGCCGAAGCCGTGCAGAGTTTTCGCTCGATGTGGGAAAATTTGCAGAGAAAATCGGAAAACATCAACGCGAATCTTAAAGCGAATTCAAACTTCAAATCGGAAAGACAGACGGCAAACGAGACAAGCGCGGATTTGAGCAAGGTTTTCGCGGCGCGCAAATTCAGCGTCAACGAGCTTGAAGCGATTACAAGAGTTTTGCGCGAGAACGCCGAAGGCTCGATTTACGGCGACCAGGACAGACAGTATTTTCAGGACGAGATTTCTTTAAACGACCGCCAGAAACCGAATCAGCAGTCGGTTGTCAAAATGCCGGAAAGCAGTATGACGGCGCTTTCGGCGGCGCGAAACAAATTAAAAGAAGACTTGAAGCAAATCAGAAGTTTGTCGGACGCGGAAGCCGAAACCTTTAACGCCGCGCTCGCGCCGCTGGTTCAGTCAAGTATCGTCTACGACAGCGCGGCGACCGATAAAATCCGCGAGAACGTCGCCAAAGACATCGCGCCCGTTACAATTTCGCTCAAACGCACGCAGCGAATCGCCACCGAGGGCGACATTATCACGCCGGAAGTTCTGACGCAGATTTCCGCTATTCGTAATTACAGCAGCTCGACCAGACAAACGAATCGCTTTTTCGGTCTGCTGGCGATTATCTCGGCGCTGTTCTGGGTCGCCCGGAAATTCATACAGCATCAGGGACAGGTTTCGCGTATCGCTCTGACGGAACAAAAAACTTTCGCGCTCTTTGGCTTCGTCGTCGTCGCGCAGACCGCGCTGATGGCGATATTTTTCCGCCTTGCCGAATTTACGGCGATGCAGAATGTTAAATCGCCGCTTAACGACCCGACTTTATGGTCTTACGCGATTCCGTTCGCTTTCGCCAGTCTTTTGATGACGCTGCTCGCCGACCGCCGAATCGCGCTTTTTACCGGACTTTTTCTCGCGCTTATCGCCGGTTTGATTGCGCCGAAAAGTCTGGAATTCGCGCTCTTTGCCGTTATCGCGTCGGCAGTCGCGGTCTACGGCATCGGGCGTTATAGAAATCGCTCGTCGGTTACGACGGCGGGAATTCTTGTCGGTCTGGCAAGCGCGGCGACCGCCGTCGCGCTCATCGCATACGCGCAGCAGCCGTTTATTTTGAATACGGTTCTGCTGGCAGTCGCCTGCGGTCTGGGAAGCGGACTTGTAACGGCGGCGGTTACGGCGGTTTTTCTGCCCGTCTGCGAATCGTTTTTCGGAATTTTGACCGACGTTAAACTACTCGAATTATCAAACGCCGATTTGCCCGCGCTCGGACAGGTGGCGATGCGCGCGCCCGGGACGAATCAGCATTCGCACGCCGTCGGGCAATTGGCGGAAGACGCCTGCCGCGTCGTCGGCGCAAACGCGCTGCTGGCAAGAATCGGCGCTCTTTATCACGACATCGGCAAAACCGCCGCGCCCGAACATTTTGTCGAAAACCAATCGGGGAAAAATCCGCACGACCGACTGAAACCGGCGCAGAGCGCGAAAATCATCATCAGCCACGTAACCTACGGCATAAAACTCGGCAGGGAAATGGGCTTGCCGCAGCGGATAATTGATTTTATACCGCAGCATCACGGAACGCGCACACTTCATTATTTCCTGAAAAAGGCGCAAGCCGAAGCGCGTAACCCGGAAGATGTCGTCGAAAACGATTTTCGTTATCCGGGACCGAAACCGCAGTTTAAGGAAGCGGCGATTATGATGATTGCCGACTCTTGCGAAGCGGCGGCGCGTTCGCTGTCAGAACCGACGCCGGAAAACATACGCTTTATCGTAACTAAAATTATTGACGCCATCGTCAGCGACGACCAGCTCGACGAATGCGATTTAACCTTGCGGCAGCTAACCCAAATCCGCGAAGCGATGATAAAATCACTCGTCGCCATCTACCATTCACGCGTCGATTATCCCGGCTACATTCCGCCCGGCAGCGTTTCGCAATCGACAATAGTTCCCGCCGAAATGGATTCCGAAGAACGCGGCTTGCGCTACAAAAATCCCGCCGACATTCCAATTTCTCCCGGCGGCGAAGTCGAAGATGAATCAATCGACCGCTCCGTTCAACCGAACAAAGCCGAAGCGCGCAGTAAAATAAATTCTAAGAAGCTGTTTGAAAACTCGAAATAAAGGATGATTTGACTATCAGGCGGTCATTTTGGGTAAATTATTTTGTGAAAAAACTTTATCCTTCTGATCTAACCGATAGTCAATGGAATCATACC
>JAABUN010001224.1_pt1 | contig 59180 bp, 53 predicted proteins | sample 5559311 | NCBI WGS metagenome assembly JAABUN01 (sample SAMN10711877, study PRJNA513370) | rock metagenome | isolation source: Antarctica rocks | place: Antarctica: Victoria Land, Siegfried Peak sud
TAGAAAACAAGCTGCATTGGATGCTTGATGTAAATTTTGGTGAAGATGCAAGCCGAAAAAAAGCAGGCAATGCTGCCCAAAACTTTTCGGTAATAAGCAGAATAGCATTGAACCTTCTTCAGAATGAAAAATCAAAGAAGCTAAGCTTAAAAAAGAAGCGCATTGCAGCCGGCTGGGAACATAGCTATCTGGAAAAACTACTGTTCGGGTAAAGATTTAGATGCGTTTGCCCTGCTCCGCAAATGTTATTGTAATTCGTTAGCACATTATTGTTTTAATTTCGCCTGGTATGTCAAAAAATTCTTTAGCAGAAACCCAAACTATAAAGCAAAAAACAGGTATAAAACCAAATGATAACATACTTATAAAAGGGGCCCGGGTACATAATCTGAAAAATGTAACAGTAGAGTTTCCTCGAAATAAATTTATTGTAGTAACAGGTGTTTCAGGTTCGGGTAAATCTTCATTAACAATTGATACCTTATTTGCCGAAGGGCAACGGCGATACGCTGAAAGTTTAAGCGCTTATGCACGCCAGTTTATGGCTCGCATGAACAAGCCCGATGTAGATTTTATAAAAGGATTATGTCCCGCAATTGCAATAGAACAAAAGGTTATTACACGCACTCCCCGCAGCACTGTTGGCAGCATGACGGAGATATATGATTACCTGCGGTTGTTATATGCAAGAGCCGGTCATACCATCTCCCCTGTTAGCGGTCGCGAAGTAAAAAAAGACGATGTAAAAGATGTTATTGATGCAATCAAACAATTGCCTGAGGGCAGTAAAATATTAATGCTGGCTGTTTTTAAACAACATGACAACAGGCAGCCAAGAGAAGAGCTGAACATTTTATTGCAAAAGGGTTTCAGTAGAATGTGCACCTCACCCCAGCCCTCTCCTCGCAGAGGAGAGGGGGAAAAAACGGGTGGTGGCTTTACTCCCTCTCCTCAAGGAGAGGGCCGGGGTGAGGTCATAAGAATTGAAGACCTCTTAGAGTTAAGTGATGAGGAACTGCAAGCTAAAATTGAAAATAGAAAATTGAAAATCGAAAATAAAGAAGCCAGTAATCATTCACCATTCACTATTCACCATTCACCATTCACAACTTTCATCCTTGTTGACCGCATTATTACAAAAGAATATGATGAGGACGATATTCACAGGATGAGCGACAGTATCGGTACTGCATTTTATGAAGGCGAAGGTGAAATGTACCTGCAGGTTGACGGCGATAAATTCCTCCACTTCAGCAATAAGTTTGAGCTCGATGGAATTCAGTTTGAAGAGCCTGTTCCCAATTTGTTTTCTTTCAATAATCCTTTTGGCGCTTGTCCGGCATGTGAGGGTTTCGGGCAGGTGTTGGGTATAGATGCAGACCTTGTTATTCCTGATAAACGATTAAGCGTTTACGAAGGCGCTGTGGCGCCATGGAAAGGCGAGAAAATGGGCTTGTGGAAAGAGAACTTTGTTCGTGCTGCACGAAGCTTTGGTTTTCCTGTTCATACACCTGTGGCCGATCTTACAAAAGAACAATATGATATTTTATGGAAGGGCAACAATTATGCAAACGGCATAAATGACTTTTTTAAAGAAGTAGAGCAAAACCTCTACAAGGTTCAATACCGTGTTATGCTAAGCCGTTATCGCGGAAGAACAGTTTGTCCTGAGTGTGAGGGTTACCGTTTAAGAAAAGAAGCATTGTATATAAAAGTTGGCGGGTTAAACATTGGTGAGCTTTGCCAGAAGCCGGTTAAAGACTTGTATAACTGGTTTACGAATTTGCAATTAAACGATTTTGATAAGCAGGTTGCCAAACGGATTTTGCTCGAAGTGGATCATCGTTTAAAAACCCTGCTTGATGTTGGTTTGGGATACTTAACACTTAACAGGCTTGCAAACTCGTTAAGCGGCGGCGAAAGCCAGCGCATCCAATTAACACGAAGCCTCGGCAGTAACCTCACCAGTTCCTTATACATTCTTGATGAACCTTCCATTGGTTTACATAGCCGGGATACTGAACGATTGATTCGAGTGCTGAAAGAGTTGAGAGATTTAGGCAACACAGTTGTAGTGGTAGAGCACGATGAAATGATGATGCGCGAAGCAGATCATATTATTGATATGGGCCCGTTTGCAAGTCATTTGGGCGGCGAAGTGGTGGCTGAAGGAGATTATGATGAAATCATAAATAATCCTTTAAGTCTTACAGGTAAGTATTTAAAAGGCGAATACAGCATTGAAGTTCCCAAGCAACTTCGTAAGTGGACACGAAGCATAACGGTACAAGGTGCACGACAAAATAATTTAAAAGATATTACAGTTCAGTTTCCTTTAAACGTTTTATGTGTGGTAAGCGGCGTAAGCGGAAGCGGAAAAACAACGTTGGTAAAGCAAGTACTTTACCCGGCATTACGAAAACTGAAAGGCGAGTTTGCCGACAAGGTAGGTTTTCATAAAGCAATCACCGGCGATGTGGAATACATTACCGAAGTTGAAATGATAGACCAGAACCCGATAGGTAAATCATCCCGAAGCAATCCTGTTACTTATATAAAAGCTTACGATGAGATAAGGGATTTGTATGCCCGGCAGCCAATGGCAAAAATGCGCGGTTTTCAACCCAAGCATTTTTCGTTTAATGTTGATGGAGGCCGCTGCGATGCTTGCAAAGGCGAAGGCGAACAGGTGGTTGAAATGCAGTTTTTAGCCGATGTTCATTTGGTATGCGAAGTATGTAACGGCAAACGCTTTAAGGAAGAAGTGCTTGAAATTACTTACCATACAAAAAGTATTGATGACATATTAAACATGAGCGTAGATGAAGCCGTAGAATTTTTCTCCTCCCCCGCCGGGGGAGGCCGGGAGGGGGCTTTAATAGCAAAAGCCATTCGTCCTTTACAGGGCGTTGGTTTAGGTTATATTAAGTTGGGCCAAAGCAGCGATACATTAAGCGGCGGCGAAGCGCAGCGTGTAAAGCTTGCCAGCTTTTTAGGCAAAGGCAAAGGTGCCGGAAATATCCTCTTCATTTTTGATGAGCCAACAACGGGACTTCATTTTCACGATATAAAAAAACTGCTTGCTTCGTTTAATGCCTTGATAGAGCAGGGACATTCGATATTAGTGATCGAGCATAATACCGATGTAATTAAAAGTGCCGATTGGGTAATTGACCTGGGCCCGGAAGCCGGAGATATAGGCGGAAGCCTTGTTTACAGTGGCGTACCAAATGGATTAAAGGATATAAAGGAAAGCTACACAGGAAGGTTTTTGTAACGAGATATTAATTTGAAAATTTAATCGAAAAAAGCAGGTGTAAACTTTTTACTTAGCCAGTAAGTATGTATTTTTATTGTCATATTCTTCCTGTTATTCCTATCCAAACTCTTGAAAATCTCATCCGGTTCTATTTTCGTAGGTTAGTATTATAAAATAATTTAAAACATAGTGTATGAGAAAAGTTTATTCTTCTGTTTGGCTTTCGGTGGCTTTGGTGATAGTGATGTGTTCTTTTGGTAAGGTTGGGTTTGCGCAACCAAACCATCTGGTAATTAGCCAGGTTTATGGTGGCGGCGGAAATACTGGAGCTACTTATACAAATGACTTTATTGAAATATTTAATCCTACCGGGTCAGCTATTAGCTTATCAGGATTATCGGTACAATATAATGGCGCAACAGCTACAACAGCTTATTCGGTTACCCCTTTAACCGGGACTATAGGAGCAGGAAAATACTTTTTAATTCAGGAGTATTCTAGCGGCGCTGTAGGTTCAGCCTTACCAGCCCCTGATGCTACAGGTACAATTAATTTGTCTGCTAGTGCTGGTAAAGTAGCATTGGTAAATAGTACTACTCCTTTAAGTGGTACAACTTGTCCTGCATTAACTACAGCCGTCATTGATTTTGTGGGGTATGGTACGGGAACTAGTGGGGCAAATTGTTTTGAAACAAGTGCAGCACCTACATTAAGTAACGCAACCGGCGCATCAAGGCGTAATGAGGGTTGTATGGAAACTGATAATAATTCAAAGGATTTTGCCGAAGTGACACCAACCCCAAGGAATAGCAGCATTGCTGCTCACATCTGCCCACCTCCACCCTTACTTCCTTTGAAAGGTGAAGTATTGATTAATCAATTTAGTTCTGCATATAATGGAACCGATAATGAATACGTTGAATTGGTAAATACAACTAATAAAACTTTTGATTTATCTACTTTAGGGCTTTTTTATAAAACCCCTTCAGGAGGCGGGGCTAAGGCATTACTATATCCGTTAAGTGGTACAATACTGCCATATAGCTTCTGGTTAATAGCAGACACAGCTACAGTAATAGTAGGACTTTCGAATATTTCAAGTGATGGTATTTTGACTCCCGGTATGGCAACTACTTCTGGTCAGATAGGCTTAGTATTATCAAGTGATACTGCTATAGTAATTGATGGAGTAGGTTATGGATCAGTTACGGCAGGTACTTATTATGAAACTTCGCCGGCTACTAACCCAACCACGGGAAGTCCAGGATTGAAACGGGTTACAGACGGACTTGATAATAACAATAACAGCACCGATTTTGACAGGGTTTTAAAAGGAAGTATTTATTTAAGAAACAGCACCAGCAGGTTGGCAAATACTGGTGCTTCCATTGTTGGCGGTACTTATACAAGTATTAGTGTAACCGGTGCTTCCTCATTAGCAAACGACGTTACCATTACCGATGTTCTGGATTTGCAGGCTGGTACTTTAAACACAAACAATAAATCCTTTACACTTAAATCAACTGTAAGCAATACAGCACGTGTAGGCGTAGTAACAGGTGGTTCGGTTTCAGGCAATGTAACTGTTGAGCGCTTTATAGGAATTCCTTCCGCTAAACGTGCATGGCGGTTATTAACTGCACCTTTAAAAAGTACCACAGGAAGTTTTGTTTCTATATTTGACACATGGCAATTAGGTGGTGCAATGGCAACCGGCAGAGGAACTTTAATCACTGCCCCTGATGCTAATCCTGCTACAAATGGTTATGATGTTCCATCAGGTTACAGCTTAAAGTCTTTTGACGGGACAAGTCTTGTTGGTGTTCCAAGCACTAAAACAGCACCCTTGTTTACCAACGCTGCTTCTGCAGCAAATAAAGGTTACTTCATTTTCGTTCGAGGAGACAGAAGCAGTACAGCTCTTAATAATAACACACAGACTACGCTTAGTGCTACGGGTGCTTTACAAACAGGAGATCAAACTTTTGCAACCAATCCAACTGCAAATGGTTTTACCTTAATTGGCAATCCTTATGCTTCACCGGTAGATTTTGATCTTTTTCGCAAGGATAATTTAAGTTCCAATATAAAACCCAATTTTTACTTTTACGATCCTAATTTAAATACTGTTGGCGGATATGTAACAGTAGCTTATTCAAGTTCAGGCACTACTTATAATATCGCACCTGCAAATAGCCCATCAGGCGCTCCTTATAGGAAGGACATTCAAAACGGACAGGCAATCTTTTTAGAAACTAAGTCTTCGGGTACGCCATCAGTTACTTTTAAGGAAACTCAAAAAGGCGCTGATACAAGTAATGCTTCAGTATTCAGAACGGGCAGCCAATACGAAAGGTTAGCCATAAATCTTAACCTCCAAAATACAGACGCAACTTTATTGCTAACTGATGGGGTTCTGGCGGTATTTAATAATAACTATACAACTGCAGTAGCGGGTGAAGATGCACAGAAGATAATGAACATAGATGAAAATTTAGGACTTGTACGCAGTGGTAAAACATTGAGCATAGAAGGCAGGCCATTAATTGATAACAACGATACTTTGTTTTTATCAATAGCAAATGTAAAGAGTAATCGTACTTACCAGTTTGAGTTTTCTCCTAACAGCTTTGATGCTCCCGGGCTAACCGCTACTTTGGAAGATGCTTATTTAAAAACAAGAACTCCGGTAAGTCTCAGTAATGTAACAACCGTTAACTTCAACATCACAGAAGACACGGCTTCTGCAGGCGCTAACCGTTTCAGAGTAGTGTTTAAAGAATCATCCACCTTACCTATCAACTTCACAACTGTAAAAGCGTATCAAAAAGAAAATAACATTGCAGTGGAATGGAACATCGCTACTGAAACAAACATTGTAAAGTACGAAGTTGAAAAATCACCCAACGGTCAGTTGTTTACTAAAGCGGCAGATATTAATGCAAGAGGCAATAACGGCGCTGCCACCTATAATTGGTTAGATGTTAACAGCATTACCGGAAATAATTATTACCGCATCAAGGCAATCGAAAACTCAGGCAATGTTAAGTACAGTGAGATTGTGAATGTTAAGATAGGTAAGGCAAGAGGAATTGTCGTTTATCCAAACCCTGTTACTAACAAAACAATAACCATACAACTGAATGACCAACAAAAAGGAACCTATACTATACGGTTATTTAATACTTCCGGACAAACCGTTTATTCAAACAGGATCGTATATATGGGAGGAGCAGCTACCCAAACATTAAAGCTAAATAGTAATATTGCAAAAGGTAATTATACCATAGAAGTAACTGGTGCAGAAGCTACAGTATCGCAGAGATTGGTAATTGATTAAACTATGAAAACACTAAATAAATGAAAAATGTTTTAAACTATATAGGAAAATTTCTTCCATTAGTTCTTGTTGTTGCTATTCTGTTTTTTCCTGTGCTGGTACATGCGCAACAACCACCCGATCCGGGAGGAGATCCTGATGTACCGGTAGATGGAGGTTTGAGCATACTATTAGCTGCAGGGATAGGATATGGTGTAAAAAAGATACGGGATCAGCGGAAAAAGAATTCAGGCGAAACAAAACAAGTCATTGCTGACAAGTAGCTCTTTCTTTCTTTTTGTATAAACAGAAAAGGATTTCCAACACGGAGATCCTTTTTCTTTTTGAGTAAAGTTGCCAATTACATTATAGGCGGTGGTTTTTAGATTATATCCCGAAACACGTTAAGCTCGTATTTAGTACTTCCAACTTCACTTATCTCAACCTGTCCAAACTCTTCACCAACTTCTCGTCTTTACGTATAGCTGAGGCGGCAAGAATAAAACAAACCATTACTGCAATAGGAAGTAAGCTTCCCCAATGATAAGTGCCTTTTAATAAGGAGTTGTCTCTTTCAAAATTTTGTATTTGCCATACTTCAACTGCTATAATTACAACCGATGCTAAAATTCCTATTATAGATAATTTAAGCTGAAGCGGACGGTTTTTATACAGGAAGATGCAGGCAACCGCTAATAAACCAACTGCAACACTTAACGCAAATAATAACAGGCTTTCTGTTGGAAAGAACCGCTTTATTACATTACCTGCTATGGAGGCTACAAAAATAGGAACCTGCGTAAAAACAAACCCAAGTATGGCAGCAATTAAAAGCCATACCGATTGGATACGTTGTATCATAAAATTAAATTTTTTTAGTTATATATTTACGGTTACAACAATTAAACCAGCCATTTTTTACTTCGGCTGTACTACATAATTTTAGCCGAGTTCAGGGTAGAGTTTAAACTGCTGCATAAATTCATTTACGTCGTTTTTTGTTCTTGCTAAAGTGTTTTCATCATCCGCATTCATTAAAACTTTATCTATTGAATCAACTACAAATTGCATGTGCTCTTCCTTCATTCCGCGGGTTGTAATGGCAGGAACGCCAACGCGGATGCCACTTGTTACAAAGGCACTTTTATCATCGTAAGGAACCATGTTTTTGTTGATTGTAATATCTGCTTTTCCTAAAACAGCTTCTGCTTTTTTGCCGCTGATATTTTTATTTCTCAGGTCTATCAGCATTAAGTGGTTATCGGTGCCCCCGCTTATGATCTGGTAATCTTTTTGAACAAACGCTTCAGCCATTGCCTGTGCATTGGCTATTATTTGTTTGGCATAACCTGTAAATTCATCTGTAAGAATTTCTCCGAACGCAATGGCTTTTGCAGCAATTACATGTTCGAGCGGGCCACCCTGCGTTCCCGGAAAAACAGCCATATCAACCAGGTTGCTCATCATTCGCAGGTTGCCTTTTACATCTTTCAATCCGAAAGGATTTTCAAAATCATTCTTCATTAAGATAACGCCTCCACGAGGTCCGCGCAAAGTTTTGTGCGTGGTAGAAGTAACAAAATGGCAATGCTCAAAAGGGGAATCAAGCAAACCTTTAGCAATTAAACCTGCGGGGTGAGCCATATCGCACATTATAAATGCCCCCACTTCATCAGCCACTTTTCTTACACGTGCATAGTCCCAATCGCGGCTGTAAGCACTTGCTCCAATAATTATCATTTTTGGTTTTATATCTCTTGCCTTAGTTTCAAGCATTTCATAATCTACTAGTCCTTCGTTTCGGGTAACTGTATAAAAATGGGGCTTGTATAATTTTCCGCTAAAGTTTACAGCACTTCCATGTGTTAAGTGACCACCCATGCTAAGATCAAGACCGAGAATAGTATCACCTGGCTGAAGCACAGCAAGCATAACTGAAGCATTAGCCTGTGCCCCGCTATGAGGCTGAACATTGGCATAATCGCAATTAAAGATTTGTTTTAAACGGTCAATTGCAAGTTGTTCGGTTTGGTCCACAATTTCGCAGCCGCCATAATATCTTCTGCCCGGGTAGCCTTCTGCATATTTGTTGTTCATGACATTACCCATCGCCTGGATTACCTGCAGGCTGGCAAAATTTTCTGAAGCAATCAATTCCAGTCCGTGACGCTGGCGCTCCAGTTCTTTGTTAATAAGATCGAAAACCACTGTATCTCTTTGCATGTATAAATGTTTGGGTGAGCAAAAGTAAGTAAGAAGTACGAACGAAGTAAGAAGTACGAAATACGAGGCGGGAAATACGAAATACGAAGTGAGAAATACGAGGTACGAAATGCCAGGTACGAAATACGAGGTACAAAGTAAGAAGTATGAAATTGGAGATAGGGTGTGAATGAGAAATACAGTTTGAAAGTACTCTGCTATAAAAGTTTATAGCCTTTGGGAATGTTGATCTCTTGTTGAATTATTTTCTACTTATCACATATCCTAATCGAAAACCTGTGGTAATGTGTAACCTGGTAAATGTGCCCTCATAACGATACACAGGAATAAAGGTGCAGCAATCTATAGCACGGAAAAAGGAACCAGGGGTTGCATTCTCAACATTCTTATATGAAGTAGAAGTAATGCGCGCTCCAACACCTATAAATTCATCCATAAAAAGGTTCTTCGTTATATAAACCTCCGTACCGAATTTCAATGCCGTTGAAAAAATGGGTGATGAGATGGAAGCCTTACTAAATCTAAAAACACCAGGCGGATTTTTGCTCGAATAAGTGTTACCATTAGTGTCAATCATCTGCCTGAAAGCATAATTATTTTGCATCGAAATATACACCTTAAATAAGGGATCATTATATACGTAGTGCTTCAATTCCATCCCTAACCGTATGTAATTTATTTTGGCATAATCAATATAAGATTTATGAAATGGTAAAGCCACTTCTGCATCAACACTCCAATCTCTCCATTGATACTCAACGCCGGTTTGTAAGCCCCATTGTGTTTCAGGTGCCCTTAACAAAGCAGGTGAAAAAAGTACTGAAAATGTTTTATCACGCGCCTTCTCCTGGCTAAAACCTATAAGGGTAAGCGAGCAAAAGATAAGTAGCAAAACTGATTTAGAAAAGCTTCATTTTTTGGTACTTTATGTACCTAAGATAAGAAAAAAAACTTTTGTTTAAACAGGACTTTATTTCCTTACTTCAAATAGTATAAAGTTTGGGGTTGAAGAATGTAACCATATTTTCCCTAAACAAAAAATGCCCCTCCAAACGCAATCCATTAATTATAACAGTTATTAAGTTAGAACGGCAAACCAATAGCTATATTAAAAACCATACTCTTTTTTCTTAAAGCGCTATTGGTTATATTTGTAAATTGACCGGGTGGTATATAAGATGGGTCGCGAATGGGGATGGCAACATCTAAACGAAGCAGTAAAATGGTTAAGTCTATCCTTAAGCCAACGCCAGCATCTACAGCAAGTTGTTTCAAAAAGTCTTTGGTAAACTTGCCGCCCTTCTGGTTAGGGTCTTCGTTGTATAACCACACGTTACCGGCATCTACAAAAAGAGCTCCGTCGAAAATACTGTAAATTTTAGCTCTCAATTCGGTGTTCATTTCAAGTTTTATATCGCCGGTAGCATCAGGCAGTATCCGAAAAGTGTTATTACTATCAGGCCGCGCTATAACAGATGTACCGGGGCCTACACTTCTGCTTCTGAAACCTCTGAGGCTATTATTGCCACCTGCAAAAAACTGTTTACTGTACGGAAGCTGGGAGGAATTTCCGTAAGGCAGCCCGAAGCCGATAATAAGCCGGTTAGCCCATTGGTTGTTTTGCCCGAGTTTGATATAATATCTTGTATCAAGCTCGGTTTTTACATATTGCGAAAATGCGGCACCAAAAAACTTTACGGTATCTTTCTTATTTATGTTTGCCCCGGTAATTAAACCCGCAATGTTTCCGCTAAGGTCTAATAAGCCATTAAAATAAAGGCCACCTGAATATTTTGGGGCATTTACCAATGGATTATAATTAAAATTATAATTAGAACCTATAATAAACTGTGGCATTGTAGCTCTTCCAAAAAGAGGATTATTTTTAACGCTATCTCTATACTCAGGAGTTATATTGAGCGGCTGAACATAATTTATAGCTATAGGATTAAACTGATGCTCTTTGGTAATGCTTTCCTTCCATACATATCCAAACTGACCTCTAAACGAATTAAGTGTAAAGTACCGCGACCTGTTTAAAATATCGTATCCTAATTGTATTCGTGTTCGGGGAACAAATGAACCGCTTGTATTAAATTTAAAAAACGGTATAATAAACCGCGGGAAAGTAACATTAGCTTCTGCACCGGTTCTAAAAGTATTTCCTTTAAAGCGGCCGCTAACCTGTACGTCAGATCCTAAGTAAGCACTAAAAGTAAACAGTTCAGCTCCTTTAAAAGCATTTCTGTTTCTCCACCTGAGAGTAATTTCAGAGCCGGTTGCATTGGTTGATGTTACATTGGTTCCAACTTCGGCGCTTAGCGATTTTTTAGGCGATGGTGTAAGATAATAAAAGGCATTAAGCTTAAAGCTGTCAGGAACCACTTCAAACCTGTTTTTTACAAATTTGAAAGTTCCTAAGTTTATAAGCCTGCTTAATGAAAGATTATGTTCTGTCCGGTTATACAGCTCCCCGGGCTCAAAGAGCATCATACGCTCAAACACTTTGGGGTTAAATGTTTTCTTTCTGTCTATAACATAATACCCCCCATGCAATACTGTATCACTTTTTGAAGCATCCCGTGCTGCTGTATTCAGGTTGTAATTTGAATAAATATAAACATCGTTGATGGTATAAGCTTTTTTGCTTAAAGGGGGCATTTCGGGTTTATAATTTACATACAGATTTACTTTGTCGTTTCCTATAGTGCTGTCAACTAAAATAATCAAATCATCAGGACTAAAAAAGTAATAGCCCTGTTCTTTTAAAGAAGCGTCTATTCGCGATCTTTCACCTTTTATTGCATCAAGGATAAACGGATCATCTTTTTTAAGAATTGTTTTAGAGGCTATGCCGTGGATTGCATTACTAATAGCGCTGCTGTCTTTAGGAAAAGTTACTTCATTAATGGTGTATTGAGGGCCGGTTGCAACTTCGTAAATCGCCTGTGCTTTTTTGTTTTTAACAACCGTATCTCCTGTTACTTTCGCCTTAAAAAAGCCACGGTTCTCCAGGTTGTTGGTGAGTACCTTAACATTTTTGTCGAGGTTTACCTGACTTACTAAAACCGGGGGTTCTCCATACTTACGAATAAAAGAGCGAAGACCTATTTTTTTTTTTTTTGTTGTATCCACCGGCCCGGCAAAATTGTAAATAGCAAGTTTTATCCTCATGCCCAATACCTTTGAATTAGGCTTAGGACGGGTTAAACCCTGCAGCGATGTTTTAATAGCCTTGTTTTGTTTGCTGCCTGCCTTGGAGCTTTTCATTTTAATGGTTGCCCCGGTATATAACGCTTCGTTGGGGGGCAACTTTTTGGTATTGCTGCAGCTTGCGAATATTGAAATAATGAGGGCAGCACCAAATAAATAAGCAGAGGTAGCAGTTGCTGTTTTTCTAATTTTCATCTGTTGGAGCATTGTCTGTAGCAGTTGATTTTCGTTTATCTGCCGGAACTTTTTCAAATTGAACTGTTGTGCTATCGCTTGCCGGACTATTACCGGTAGTTGACTGTTTAGTTTCTTTATCTTTTTCTTTATTCTCTTTTTTCGCGTCTCTTCTCTGCTTTCTTTGTACAAAAATTTCTCTGAACTTGTCATAGTCAACAGACATAATAAATTTAACGCCTGTTTCTACCACGTACCCTTCTATAATTCCTTCGTCCTCATTTTTGCGATATGCCCTTATCAGGTATCGTCCGTCTTTAGTAAGATTATAGTCAATTGCAAGGTTACCTATCGCGCTGCTTGAATTTTGATTGGCTCTTTGCGGGCCTTCGAGCTCAAAATTACTTCCTACTGTTACTTTTAACCTGTCGTTGAGCAAGCGCTTGGATAAGGCAACATTAAAGTCGGTTCTGTTTTGCATGCTTCCGGTTGAATAATCTTCAGTAGAATTTACGTCGAAGGTTATATCAACGCCTGCAATAAGATCGGTTGCTAATTTATTAAGTTGTTCGGTTAATATTTTACTTACACTTTGCCTTGCATAAGTGCCGGCATTAAACCCACCCCCACTGCTTTGAAACGGATTTTCGCCAACAAACCTGTTTAACAGCAGCAAGGCAAATACTTGTTTATTTAATTCAGAAGGTTCTTGCTTAAGTTGTTCTAACCTTAGATTTACCGTCTCAACAATGTCACTTCCAACTCTAAGATTACTTTCAGTTGGCAAAGCAATATCAAAGGTAAGATCAGGCTTCATCAACTCCCCTTTTACCATCAGCCTTACCTGGAAGGGTAATTTCTGCATATAATATCCCTTCTGGTTCTCCGGAATTTGATCTAAAAGATCAATAGGAGAAGTATTAGCAACATATACGGCAGTTACATCAAGATTTGCTGTGGTAGGTTCCCCCGTCCATGTTATAGTGCTTCCTTTTTGCATTTCGAACTTGCGATGTATGAAATTGAATGACAGTTCGTACCCGCCCTTGTCAAGCACATAATTACCGGTTAAAGTTATTTTTCCACTGGGATCAATACCGCCGTTTAATAATGCCTGCCCTTGCAAATTTAAGAAGTCGCCATTGCCTTCGTCTATCACAATATTAAAAACAGCTTCCTTCACAACTTCTATATTGGCGGTAATGTCGAAGCCAGTGATTGCCGATTTATTGAACGATGAGTCGTACTTAGCAACTGCGTATTTAAATAAGGAGTCGTTTCCGGGTGCATCCATATCTACAAACTCAATCACGCCTTGCCTGTCCACAACACCAGGTTCGGCTTGTGGTAAAACTACAGTAAGCCTTGTGTCTTCATTTATCCGTATGTTGCCGTCAACTATCGGTGCAGCTTCAGTGCCTTTTATACTTAAATTACTATTGAAATATAATTTGCCATAGTACAAAGGATTATCTTTTTTAGTTGTGTTCAGCGCTCTGAAGTTTCTGGCCTTTACCGTCATATCAAACTGGTAATTCATAAAGTTTGTGGTATTGGCGGCTCCGTCAATCACCAAACTATTATTTGCAGAGTCCTGGATGGTAAAAGTATTAAACCTGAAACCTTTATTATCTATAGCTACGATAGCAGCGTTATCAATTTTAAATTCATTGTTCAGCATGGCAACAACAAAGCTCGTTTGGTTAAAGTTGATTTTTCCGTCAATATCCGGCGATGTTGTTGTTCCTCCGATTTTTACATTACCTGCAATGTAGCCTTTAGCATCTCTTATGCTCCCCATTGTTGCTCCTTCAATTGTATGTAATTGAAGCGCTCTTATGGCAAGGTTAAGGTCCATATTGCTTTTGTTCTGCGGCTTTAAATAATAGCTGCCGGTAAGAGCTACATCGTTTCCGCGACCAGTGATGGTAACATTTGTTGCAAAAGTATTTGCTGTGTTGTTGTTTACTTTTGCGTTTACATCGCCAATGGTATCCTTATTTATGGCAAGGTTGTTAATGGTAAGATCAGTAGTAAAGTTTGGCTGGCCAAGCAGGTCTTTTAAAACAATATTTCCATTCAATGTTCCGTCTGCAAGCAGGCTGTCGGTTTGAGCGAAGGCGGTTAAAGTAGCGAGCTTGAAACTTGCAAATTTAAATTCTAAAGGGCTGTTTGCATCTGTATTAAGGCTGTTGATGATTAAATGCTGATCACCTTTTGCAAGATTGAAGTTGCTTGCATTAACAGCGGTAGAACCAAAGCGGATAAGGTTACCGGCATTGATGCTCCAGGGATCGTAATTAAGCATTAAGCTATCGGGCCTTAAAGAAAAACTGAAGTTGTTATTAGGTTCCTGCGATAGTAAGCCCGCTAAACGGTATTTTGTTTTTAAGCTTTTGTCTTTAACCGAAAGGCCAAAATTTATTTTGTTATTGGCAAGGGTTGCATTAAGGTTTGTTCCATATAAGGCTATGCTGCTTCCGCTTGATACCAGTGCAATATTGCTGATTATATTTAAGGCATTATCATTTCCAACGGCATTTAATGTAAGGTTATCAATAGTGTTTGTGCCATAAACAATACGGGGCGAAGTTACTTTTGCATTAATGCCTTCGCTGCTCGAAAATTTAGCATTGATTGCTACAGGCTCAAGTGTTTTAAGGTCGGGCATAAAAGCATGAAGCGTTGGATGATCAACCACTGATGCATTAATAGTAAAATTGTAAGGATCAACCGTAACCGGCTTGCCCGTTGTAGTGATTGCATAATAAGGCTGAATGGCCTGCATAAAAACATCGCCTAACTGCTGCAGTTTATATTGGCCTTGTATCTGTGCATTTGCAAAATCGCTTTTAAGTGCAATAACTTCCTGGTTATTTACATTGCTTGCAACAACAGAAACTGAATCTAATGCAATGCGTTGCCCGTTCATTACCAGTAACGAATTGGTGACTAATATGTCTCCGTTTAATACATCTAAATTAAACTGCGGAAAGTTTGCCTGAATTTTACCATGATATACAACTGCATCAGCAGTAAGATGCAGCGGTTGGGTTTTAATGCTATCAATATCTGCATTTACAATAAAGCCGGGCATATCGCCAGCCATATCACCTTCAGCATTTACTGCAAAGTGAATATTAGGATCCTGCATGGCTGCATTTACTTTAAAGCGTTGCTGCGCCATCGAACCGTCTAAACTTAAGTTAGTGTAAGTGTATTTTTGAACCTGTGCCGAATACACCACACCTTTCACCGTTGCATTTGCTTTTTCAGGATCGAAGCCACGCCCATTTACTGTAAAGCTTGCTGAAATGGCGCCCACATTTTGTGGTTGTTGTATAATAGCGCCAACGTTCAGTCCTGATGTTGAAATCTTTGCGTTGTATTTTGCATTGAATTTATCGGTAGGGTTGCTGATATTTCCGTCAACCTTAGCATTACCAAGAGATGTATTTAAATTGAGATTAGCATAAGCGTTTTTCATTCCGCCTTTTACAACGCCGTTTAACGACATGCTTTGCGGAATAGTGATTGTTTTTGGAATGCTGCCGGCAGGAGCAAACGTTACTATGTCGCCTCTGCTTGTGCTCATTCTCCTTATGTTTAAATTGCCGTTTACATTTTTAGGATCAGTTGCGTTATTTACAACTCCGGAAATATCTAAATTAGTATTTTCAAATCCTCTGAATTGAAACCGGTCAATTACTGCCCTGTTCATATTGCCTCTTACACGGCCATTAGCGTATAATTTAGTATTAGGATTTTTAAATGCGGGTTGTGAAGCAAGCTGAGGCGCGAAGGTTAGTATATCGCCAACACTTGTATTCATTCTTCTGATATTAAGATCGCCGCTTACAGTTTTAGGATCGGTAGCATTGTTAACCAACCCCGAGATATCAACACTTGTACTTTGAAGCCCGTTCAACTGAAACTTATCTATTACTAATTTGCTTAAGCTGCCTTTTACCCTGCTGGTTATATATAATTTGCTGTTTTGATTTCTGAATGCCGCTTGAGAAGCAAGGGCGGGAACAAAAGTTAAAATATCTTTTACCTGTATGTAGCTGTTATCAATATTAATATCCATGTTAAGCAAACCCATTTGCTTTTGTATAGCTGCAAGAGATGGGTAGCTGATAATGGCGCTTCGTTTTATTTCTGACCCCGGCGTTTGAATTAATATGTTTTGAAGAGAAGCGCTATGACTTGTATATTGAAAATCGGTTTGAAATTTATTTAAAACAAAACCGCTTTTCTCAGTCATATTTCCCTGAACGATATTAGCAGCAATAGTATCGTTATGAAATAAAAAATTATTTGCATGAAGCGTAAGGTCTTTCAAGTCCATGTGGGCATAGTCCATACCTCGTGGGGCTGGACGTTTGGTATTGTCATCAAACTTAAAGTTGTTATCATTTAATCTTATAGCATCAACAGTAACGCGCCACGGCAGGTACTCAACAGCCACTTCCTGTTTATTCTGATTGGTGATTTTTACAACTTTAGTATCAGCAGTAGTGCCCATACTTAAATTGCCATTTAAGTTATTGAGTTCAACCTTATCAATAGCTACTATGGAATTTTTAAGATCAATACTACGTGGGTACAGGTTCAAGTCTTTAAATTGTATGCGTGTTGCCATTGCGGAAACATCGTTTTTATAGCTAACGTCAATATCGCTTACAAGAGTCTCTTTGTTTGTAAAATTGAAATAAGAAGGCGTTTCGTTTTTAACCGTTGAATCGGGGTTGGTGTTAACTGCCGTTATCGTCATCGGCCTGGTTTGACTAACCCTGCCTCTCACACCATTTAATACAATAGATGGTACATCGTACCTGAGATGGGTAGGATCGAAAGTGTTTATCCGTGTATCGAAGTGATTTAAATAAACGTCCACATCATTACCCGTAATCACATCAAAATATACAAACCTTGTTTTGTCAATTATTATTTTATTAATCGCCATCTTGAGGGCAGCAGTATCTTTTTTTGAAGGAGCGGTGCCGGGCGAGGCAAAAGCATCTACAATAAACTGGTAATTGAAAATGGTATCAGGAAGCTGCCGTTTAATTTTTGCTGTTATTCCGTTAAGGTTAATCTCGTTGATTTGGATTTCGCCTGTTACCAACTTAAACATGTCAATATCAACCTTAAGCTGTTTACCGGCTAAAAGAGTGTCTTTGGTTCTGTCTTCAATATACACTCCTTCAAGCACCAGTTTTTTAGGAAAATCAATATCGAGGCGATTGATGGCAACACGGGTCTTTAATTTGGTTTGTAAAAACGAAACGATTTTTTTGCGACCAAAATTTTGTACCGGGGCAGTTTGAATTAGTATTAATACTAAAACAACCAGCATTATAATTGAGAGAAGAAAGATTGCTAATCCCCTGCCTATTTTTGCCCCAAGTGATCTTTTTGGCCGGGTAGAAGTAGTTGTAGTATTTGATTTCATAATTCCCTTTATAAACTTTAGATGCGTTAGCTAATTACTGAGTAATTAACATTAGGTTAATAACAAGTCAAATTGCGCACCATTTTTATAAAAAATATAAAGGAACGCACCTTTTTTTATGCAATTGTGTCTGGCAAGCGTATCAGGGTAATAGGTTTGTTGGGAAAATACTGCCACTACAAACAATACAGCAGGAAGGTGTAAGCAAAAAGGGAAGGTTATTATGCAGCGAAGTGCAAAATCTTTTAAGGGTGTATTTAAAACTATAGTTGAGGAAGTTTATCTTCTCATTCTTCTAAGTAACCAAAGAACTAAGACAATAACAGCAACTACAACTAAAACTCCTATCCACATACCTGCTTTAAAAACGTCGCCAAATACCTCGCATCCCGCAAATGTAGTTGTTACTATTATAAAAAATAGAGTTATAAAAGGGTTTTTTATCATGTGTTTCTAATTTTATTGTTAAAAAAGTGTTTTATAAATGGCATGAATTCTATTTTCAATAATTTCTCTAAAGAAGATGGAAAACTTGTTTTTTAAACTTTATTAAAAAGTAGTGCCAGTTACTTAATTTCGACTGTATTTAAAACGTAGAATTAAAATTGAAATATTCAGCAGCAAAGAAAAAACATTTGTAGCGATAATAGGCAAATCATTTTTTAAGATGCCGTAGGTTATCCAGAGTGCCAAACCCAACATTAACGTAGTGAGCATGCCTATAGAAAGATCCTCAACTTTTTTTTCTTTAATAATCTTAATTAATTGTGGTAATAATGAGCAGGCAGTAAATAAACCTGCAACAATACCAACAATGCCTGTGTAGTTCAAAAGAGATAGTTTATTGGTGTATAATTACAGCCGGTTTTGCTATTGTATCCTTTTCCGTTCTGTTTGTTATAATTTCTTTAGTTTTAAGAGCTATAGAATATTGATTATCCAGGGAAGATAAAATATTCCGGGCAACTTTTTTAATATCCGCGTCTTTTACCCGTTGAGAAATATCAGCAAGTAAGGTTTTACTATTTTTAGTATGTTCAATTGCTAATTCAATAAACTTTTTATCAAAATCCCAGCCTTTTTCTTTTACCAGTTCGCGCCATTTTTTTAATTGAGTACTGTTCATATCCAAGGGTAATTCAATTGCTTTTTTACCTGCTATTTCTCCCAACTGGTCTGCAATTTTTTTATTATTCATTAAAACATTTTCTGCAAGTGTTTTTGTTTCTATCGAAGTGCTTCGCATAGTTCCTTCTTTTGATATTTCCATAGCATATAAAGCAGCTTCGTAGGCCTGGAAAAGGAAACTCTCATCGTTCTTGTTTACCAACTGGTGGGTAACCTCATTATTTTTTGTTGAATTATTATTGCTTTTGCATGCGGTAAGCATGCCTGAACACATCATCCAAATACAAACAGGGTAAAAAACATGTTTCATAGTATTTTCAACTTTTTTGACAGGTTTTACTGCCTCACGCTTACTTGCTGCTATTATACCACGTACTGTTATAAAACACATTCCCCCTTGCTTACGCCAGGGTATTTACAGTATAACCTTTCTTCAGATTTTTTATTATTTTCTCTGTGAAAAATATTCCCCAATATAATACGTAACTAATTGTTCTGTATTATTTACTTGTATTAGTCTATTAATTTCTTCTGGCATGTTTTTTTAAAAGCTATCATTGCAAACGAATTCATTATTTTTTTATCATTTAAAACAATTGATTATGTACTCAGATTCAAAAAATTATTCCGATTCAAATTATTCAGATTCAAATGCTGGATCTAAAGTTTTGTTAGGCATACTGGCAGGTGCTGCCGCAGGCGCTATAATAGGAGTTTTGTTTGCCCCTGACAGAGGCATGGAAACCAGAAGAAAAATAAGTGAAGGCAGCAGAGACCTTGCTAATAATCTTAAGGAAAAAGCCTCAGGTATTGTTGATACAGTAGCCGACAAGTACGAGAGCGCTAAAGAAAGTGCTTCTGATCTGATTGAAAAAGGTAAACAAAAAGCAAGCAATCTGGCAAGCAATTTAAAATCAGATGCATCTTCTGGTGCTGGCAGCACTGGTACAGGTGCAGGCAGTAGCGGTATAGGCGGCAGCACAGGTACAGCCGGTTCTGGGATGGGCAGCAGTACAGGTGGAAACGGTGGCACCAGACCTTCGTTCCAATAATAAATCGTAGTTCGAAGTACTTATAATAACAGGTCCGGCGATATAAAAACAGACTATGAATAAGCAGCAACAGACTATGAATAGGCAGCCTACTATTACTTTATTGGAAGATTTATACAGTCAGTCCAAAGAATATGTAAAGAATCGGTTTGATCTGTACAAGCTTAAAGCTGCAGATAAAACTGCGTCTGTAATTACAGCGATAGCTTTAGGTGTTGCTTTATTTATTGTATTCTTTATTTTCTTTGTTGTCTTAAATATTGGTCTTGCACTGTTAATAGGTGATTTAGTAGGAAGAGCTTCATGGGGGTTTTTGATTTTAGCAGTAGTGTATGCAATCGTCGGACTTGTTTTATTTTCTGCACGCGATAAGATTTTCAAATCGCCTATCACCGGGTTGATTTTTCGTAAATTTTTATAATACGGAAATGAAAAGAAATATTACCAATAGTAAAGAGCTTAAGCAGGCGATGGAGGATTTGGAACGCCGGATAAAAGAGCAGGAAGCCGACATGAAGTTAGATTACGCAAAGGTTAAAGATAATATGCGGATGAAAAATCTGCTGCAAAATAAATTTAGTCAGATTGCCGAAACTCCCGAAATACAAAGAACACTTATTAATACAGCTTTGGGTATGGTGATTGGTTATACTGCAAAAAAAGTAACAGAAGTTTTATCAGAGCAATCTCTTAACCGAACAGTTGAAAACATCCTGAACCGTAGCCTCACTTGGCTTGAAAGAAGAAACCCCGGAAGCATGCTTTCTAAAGGTATTTCGTTGATTAGAAAATATACTCCTACAGATTCTCCTATTTATCCATTTGTTCGTTATAAAGAGCCTTACGTTTTAACTGAGAGTAACCGCTTTCTATAAAAGTCTCTCTATTGATAGTAAGCCGAAAGAATAATAAGAAATTGCCATTCAGTTAAGAGTGGCAATTTCATTTCTACTAAAATAACTATTACAAAAAAAGACTTCTGTAGTTAAGCGTCTGTTTCATCAGTACATCGAGATATATATTTCTCTATGATTGAAGCATCAGCATTAAAAGTTCTTCCATTATCTCTCTGCCTTATCCACTGATCGTTGTGATCGGAACACACATGTAAATTTTTATTTTCTTCATCAGCAAAAATATAGGTGAACCAATCAGAATAATTATCGGGGATAGCCGGGGCATTAATTGCCGCACCTTTATTTTGCAATCTATAATTTGAGACTTTCATAAAAAAGTTTTTTTTTAGTTTGATTTTAAAATTTTCATCAGAAGCTTTTCTTCCTTAGCTAAGTCCGATTTGTTGTCGTCTGTTTCCAGTTCTTCAAGTTGAGAAGTGTATTTCTGTAGGGTTTTAGATTCGTACAACGAAATAATCAACGGGTGTACATAATACTTTTTGCAAACTGTTCTTGTATTTCCTAATAAGTTTGAAACCAGGTCTAATGCTGCAAGGATATTTCTTTTTGTTTCTGCCTGCGTTCCGCTCAATCCTAAATCTTTAAAAGCTATCAGGGCCTGTACAGTTCCCGACCATGTTCTAAAGTCCTTTGCCGTAAAATCTCCCCCGCTAATTGTTTTAATATAATCATTCACCATTCCTGAGTCAACTGTTCTTCGATGGCCGTTTTCATCTATAAATTGAAAAAGCTCTTTGCCGGGAATGTCCTGGCACTTTTTTACAATTCTTGCCAGTCTTTTGCTTTGTATGCTAATATCATGATAAACGCCTTTCTTGCCTTTAAAAGAGAATTTAATAGAATTACCGGCAATTTTTACATGCCTGTCTTTTAAAGTAGTAATGCCATAAGAACCGTATATTTTTTCGTAAGAATTATTTCCTATCCTGATATTTGTGCGTTCCATAAGGCTTACTATGGTTGCCAAAACTTTTTCGAGCGGCAAGCCTGCTAGTGAAAGGTCTTTTTCCATTTTTACCCGTAACGAAGGAAGAGCAGTTCCAAATGCATAAAGCCTGTAAAACTTTGTATGATTTCGTAAGGCATTCCAGTTAGGGTGATACTTGTATTGCTTTCGTCCCCGAACATCCAATCCGGTAACTTGTAAATGGCCGTTTTCTAAAGGGCAAATCCATACATTTTCCCAGGCGGGGGGGATAACCAATCTTTTAATTCTGAGTAATTCTTCCTCGTCGGTAATTTCCTTTCCTTTGAAATAATATTTAAATGAACTTCCTTCTTTTGCTCTTTGAATTCCCGGTTGAGTATCGTTTACATAAACAAGATTAACAGCTTCTGCACTTTTAACCGGATTTTTAATCAGCGATTTAATTCGTCTTCTGGGAATATTTTCTATAGCTTCTGCAACCTCGTTCATGCTTTTTGTAATCTCGACTTAAATAAGTCGAAAATCGTACCTACATCCGCATGGATTAATTATCAGGCTTTTGCAAATGAGGATAATGGAACAAGTTTTTCAATGGGGAAACGCTTCTACAAAAGTAACGCTTTTTTTCATATTAGGGAAGAATGTATATAATCGTTTTGGCTCTGTTAGCTCTTCTCTTACTCCGCTTAAATTATTAATAGTGTTTTAATTTTCTTTTTTTATTGCTGGCGTAACTCTTTCGTATAATATTAGTGCTTTTATATTTTAAAATAAATTTCTGAATTATGAAATTGAAAAATTTAAATCTGTTACAATCCCGATGTTTTATTGATAATAACTGGCTTAATGCTAAAAACGAAAAGACTTTTAATGTTACAAATCCTGCTAATGGCGAAATAATAATTGCCGTAACTGATGGCGGCGTTGAGGAAACTGAACAAGCTATAAAAGCTGCTGCAAAAGCGTTTGCAAAGTGGAGCAAAACAACTGCAAAAGAAAGAGGTCTTATACTCAGAAGGTGGTTTAATCTTGTTAATGAAAACGCTGATGACCTTGCTTTAATAATGACAACCGAACAGGGAAAACCTTTGCCTGAAGCTAAGGGCGAAGTAAATTATGGAGCCTCGTTTATTGAATGGTTTGCCGAAGAAGGCCGAAGAATATATGGAGACGTAATTCCCACTCCTTCAAATGATAAACGGATAATTACCATTAAGCAACCTATAGGAGTTGTAGCTGCCATTACCCCATGGAACTTTCCTGTTTCTATGATAACGCGTAAAATATCTCCGGCTTTAGCGGCAGGTTGTACCGTAGTGGTGAAGCCGCCCTCCGAAACGCCGTTGTGTGCTTTGGCACTTACTCAATTAGCGTTGGAAGCAGGTTTTCCTGAGGGAGTAATTAATGTTATTACAACAACCAGTTCAAAAGAGGTTGGCAGGGTATTAACCGAACATCCTGATGTAAAGAAAGTTTCATTCACCGGCTCTACCGAAGTAGGAAAGTTACTGATGGCACAAAGTGCTTCAACCATAAAAAAAGTTTCTTTCGAATTGGGAGGCAATGCGCCATCCATTGTGTTTGATGATGCAAATATTGATCAGGCAGTTAAAGGAACGCTTGCCAGTAAATATCGCAATGCAGGGCAAACCTGTGTTTGCACTAATCGTATTTTGGTGCAGGAAAATATTTATGAGCAGTTTATGCAGCAATACAAGCAGGCAGTGACTAATTTACAAGTAGGTGAGGGAACAAAAGAAGGCGTACAAATAGGCCCTTTGATAACTGAAAAAGCAGTGCAAAAAGTTGAACGGCTTTTAGATGATGCCGCAAACAAAGGAGGGCAAATTACATTAGGAGGTAAGCGGCATGAACAAGGCGAACTATTCTTTCAACCAACAATTGTGGAAGATTGTAATGCATCAATGGATTTGCATGAGGAGGAAATTTTCGGCCCTGTTTCGGCCATCTTTAAATTTAAAACTGAAGAAGAGGCAATACAAATGGCAAATAATACAAACTATGGTTTAGCTGCCTATTTCTTTTCTCAAAACATCAACCGCGTGTGGAGAGTTGCCGAGGCATTGGAGTATGGCATGGTGGGTATAAACGAAGGTATTATTTCTCATGCCGAAGCGCCATTTGGCGGCGTTAAAGAAAGCGGCATTGGCCGCGAAGGCAGTAAGTATGGAATTGAAGATTATGTTGAGATTAAGTATTTGTGTTTGGGGGGAATGTAGTTAGCTTTATCAAAAAGTTTTCTTAGGTAATGACGACATTTTACTAATTCAATAATTTTATAAGAAAAATGATAAAAGATTATCCAGGTGAACAATGGAAGACAATTAAGTTCGCCTTTGAATTTACAAATAACTGTCGCATAGAGGTATCTAATTTCGGGCGACTAAGAACTTTCAACAAAGTTTCAAACGGCAATATTGTTAATGGCTCAATGATTAATGGGTACCGTATTATCCGGCTCAAACTCTACAAACCGAGAGATGAGAAAATTCAAAATAAATTTAATTATTTGCAACAGCAGGTTTTTAAGTTGGCAAGGAGACTAAAATCATTAAAGGACAGCTACCAAAGCAAAGAGACAATTAACGAAACATCACAACTGTTGGAAAGTTTTAAAAAGAAACTAAGTAAAAAATTTCAAGCCGACCTGAAGGAAAGGACAATTAATTATCATTCGCTTATTCACAGGCTTGTTGCCGAATATTTTTTAAAAAGACCCTCTGAGGAATATACAATTGTTGCTCACCTTGACCATGATAAACTTAATAACAAGAGCAGCAACTTAAAATGGATGACTCCGACAGAAAATTATGAACACCAAAAAAATAGTCCTAATGTAATTGCTGAGAAAAATGAAAGAAAGCACAGGCGGAAAGAAAATTCAAGGGCAACAAAATTGACAGTGACTAAAGTTATGCTGCTAAAGAAATTGCTTAAACAAGGAAAACCATTGCGGACACTTGTAAAACAATTTAAGGTGACAGACACACAAATATTGAGAATTAAGCGAGGAGAGAATTGGGCAGATATTGAGGCCGCAACATAATACAAAAAGCGGTTACGTATGTATTAGGAGCAAGAGTTAAGTTAAGAAATCTTGCATTATAAACTATTGTACTATCGGCAGCTTTAGCTTCGTTTACTTCTGCTGCCATTACAAATGATCTGTCAAAATTTTCTTTTCGTTCCTTATTTTTAAAGCTTATCTTATGCCTTCGTATGCATCATTCGTTTCATCACGATGGTCATTGCTGCTTACCACCACCAATTCCTTTGGCGCAGCTATATTTGGTACGTAAAAGATTAACACTCTTCTTGCAAATAGCGTGTTTTTACTTACCGAAGCATCTCTTAATTGAGCTTCAGTTTTGTACTGCTGTTTTTTCTTAACAGAGAAGCTTATTAATTCTCAAATAATCGAATTAGGAATAAAAATATTTGTTCATTAATAAAAATTTAACGTACTATTGGGAAGTATTAAAATCAACTTAAAAAGGAACTAAAAGAATAGTGCAAAGCATGAAATCTGGTAGGAAGAAATGTTTTTTCTGGTATCTAATCTTTCTAAGTTTCTTAAACACTTTTTAAATTCTTAATAATCTTTTAAGTCCGTTAAGTTGCTAAATCGTTTTTACCAAAACTGCCCAATATGAAAAAAGTATGCTTATTATCATCCCCACCCCACTGGGGCGCAATCTCAATTAAAACATGCTTTGTTATTAAATTGACAACTGTTTTATTATTTGCTGCCTGCCTTCAGGTTAGCGCTAAAGAAAAAGAAAAGGAGAAAATCTTCCATGCTCCTCCTGTTGTTACCCAGGTTAAAGGAACCGTTAAAGACGACAAAGGCATCCCGCTTTCCGGTGTCTCTGTTTCGATAGTGGGTCAAACAGGTGGTGTTGCCACTGATAAAAACGGAAATTATTCCCTTTCTGTTCCGGAAACCGCTGAATTAAGTTTCAGCTTTGTAGGGTTTAAAACCATTACTGCTCCTGTTCAGGGAAAAACCAGGATGGATATTACATTAAGCGCTGAAGCTTCATCTTTGGATGATGTGGTGGTAGTTGGCTTCGGTACACAGAAAAAAGTAACAGTTACAGGGGCAATCTCTACAATTACAACCAAAGAGCTGAGACAAAGTCCCACTACCAATATATCAAATGCTTTAGCAGGAAGAATGCCGGGTTTAATAGCAAATCAGTTTAGTGGTGGAGAACCAGGTGTTGATCAAAGTGAGCTTTTTATTCGCGGAGCATCCACTTATAATACCGGAAATAATGCCCAACGGCCTATCGTTATGGTTGATGGAATTGAACGTGATTTCCAATATCTCAATCCTGAAGAGATTGAAACTTTGTCTATTTTAAAAGATGCTTCGGCAACAGCAGTATATGGAGTGAGAGGCGCAAATGGGGTAATATTAGTAACTACCCGAAGAGGAAGAAATATGGAAAAAGCAAATGTTACCTTCAAAGCTGCTAATGGTATATCTTCTCCGGTTAAATTTCCTGAATATTTAGGTTCGGCTGATTATGCCATGCTTTATAACGAAGCCAGGCTAAATGACAACCCTAATACCAGTTCTACACTTTTTACACCGGCTCAGATAGAGAATTACAGGAAAGCAAAGGGAGACAATTCTGACGGATTAGGATACAACACTAATCTTTTTGATTACGCCTTTAAACCAAGTATGCAACAGGATTACAGTTTAACCATCCAGGGGGGAACAAAAACTGCAAAGTACTTTATTTTAGGTGGATTGATGAACCAAAACGGGAACTACCAACATACAAATGATGGCCCGAACAATACCAATGCGGTTTTTAAAAGGTATAACTTCAGATCAAATATTGATATAAACATTACAAACAATTTTTATGCAAAAATGAGCCTGGGTGGTCGCATTCAAAATAGAATTGCGCCCGGAACTACTGCAGCCCGAATCGTAAATATCGCAAATACACAACCCTCTATTTATCCTGTTATAAATGAAAATAATGATAACCCGGCAAATAAGGCTTATATAACAAAACATCCCGAAGGCTTGCTTTTCGGAACACAGTTATACCGGTATAATATCCTGGGGGAATTAGCTTACTCAGGATTTATCAATGAGTATAAAACCTTCATGGATGGAAGTTTTGCTTTGGGGCACAAACTTGATTTCATAACCAAAGGATTAGTATTTGATCTGCAGTTTTCTTATGACAACCAGGCTGGAAATACGGTGGACAGACAAATACCTCACGAATCTGAGGGTTACAGAGAATATGGCGGATATGCTACTTTTTACCCGCAGGTTGGAGTTGATGTATATATGAATGGAGGAAGTTATTCCGGTGCTTATGCTTCGCCACGGCGCATTGCAAATAACACAATGAATAACGGGTTTAATGCTTCTACTCCGCCACCTCAGCGGAAAAACAATATGCAGGTTTCCTTAAACTATGCCAGGTCTTTTGGAGTACATAATGTTACAGCCCTGTTATTAGGTACTCAAACAAAACGTACATATCAAAACGATGTTCCTTTTGCAAGCCAGGGATTAGCTTTCCGTACAACTTATAATTATGCAGAAAAATACCTTTTTGAAATAAATGCGGCTTACAATGGTTCTGAAAATTTCGCTAAAGGGCGCAGATATGGTCTGTTTCCTGCAGTGGCTTTAGGCTGGGTCGCCAGCAATGAGGATTTCATGAAAAAGTACACTTTTATTGATTATCTGAAAATAAGGGGATCTTATGGTCTTGTGGGAAGCGACCAGCTTCCGGGAAACAGATTTGGATACCTGCAATTTTTTACTACAAATGGCGATACCTATAATTTGGGTATGGATCTAAATTCGGGTGTGCCTGCAAATGTTCTTGAAGGTAGTCTAGCCAATCCTAACTTAACCTGGGAAAAGGCAAAAAAATCTAACCTTGGTTTAGAAATAAGAACGCTTAAAAACAGATTTAACCTTACAGCCGATGTTTTCTACGAACATCGTTATGATATCCTTACACAACCGGGAACGAACGGATCCAGAAACTTATCTGCTGTTGTCGGACAAAGTTCTCCCCAGTTAAATCTTGGAATTGTTGACAATAAAGGCATTGAAGTAGAGATGGGATGGGCTGATAGAATTGGAAAAAATGTCGGCTATTACATCAGGCCTAACTTTTCGTTCGCCCGCAATAAGATCATGTTTATAAACGAGATAACTCGTGTTGCGCCGGATGGCAAAACTATACCTTATGCAAACCGTACTGGTAAACGCATCGGACAACAATTTGTTTATGAATTTGACCACTTTGTAAAAGACCAGGCAGAAGCTGACAAGTTAAATGCCTCGGTTTATCAAAAGTGGGGGAAAGTAATTCCGGGTGATGTAGTTTACAAAGATCAAAACGGGGATGGCCAGATTACAGACCAGGAAGACAGAATAGCTATGGGAAATCCAAGAAATCCTGAAATCCAGTTTGGGATACCAATAGGAGTTTCTTATAAAGGATTTGATATGAGTTTATTATTCCAGGGGGCTACAAATACCAGCGTTTTGCTAATAGATGCAGCTTCCTATGATTTCCCAACATACGGACAAGATATCATTGGCCGGGTAAAGCCTCTGCATTTAGGTCGTTGGACACCTGCTACTGCCGCAACTGCAACCTATCCTGCAGTACATTATGGTCCTTATTTAAATAACAAAAACCCGAATAGTTCACTCTTTCTTACCGACGCTTCTTACCTGCGGTTAAAGAGTTTTGAAATAGGATATTCTATTCCAAATGCCCTTTTGAAAAAGGTTGGTTTCTCAAAAACCCGCTTTTATGTTCAAGGCCTGAACCTTTTAACCTGGGATAAACTAAAAAAATATGATGTTGATCCTGAAACAAATACAGGAGGTGACTGGTATCCAATTCAACGGGTAATAAATTTTGGTGTGTACTTAACATTTTAATTAAATAAATTATGAAAATCAAAAAATACCTTTTTTTAATAATACTGCCCGGTTTTGTATTATTATTTAACTCGTGTAAAAAATTTCTGGACAGACAGCCGGATAATCAAATTGATGAACAAACTGCCTTCAGCAATTGGGATCAGGTTAATGGTGCTGCAAACAGGTTGTACAGAGATATGCGCGACCGTGATCGCGGAATTGTTGGACTACAAGACTTTTCAATATCGGGCATTACCGATGAATGCAAAGGCACGCAGGTAGAACAGGCTATCCCCGATCAATTCAATTTTGGAAGTTTCGGCCCTTCCATTGGAATGCCAAGTAAAGCCAACGGAATGTACTGGAGTGATTTCTACACTTCCATTCGCAGAGCTAATGTATTTATTGCGGGTGTAGAAAAATATAAATCACCGGATAACCCGCTTCAACCCGGCGACTTAAAAAATCGGGTTGCAGAAGCACATTTCATTCGTGCCTACCTTCATTTTCTGGCAGCACGTTGGTATGGCGACATTGTGTACATGGATCATGTAGCAGATATAGCTGGCGATCTTAAATTTGTTAGGGAACCATGGCCAACTTTTGTTAAAAAAATAATGGAAGATCTGGATTTTGCTATTAATGATTTACCGGTTCGCCACCTTGATATTGAATATGGAAGAGTAGATAAAGGGGCGGCAATGGCATTAAAAGCTATTATTCTTTACATGAATGCCAGCCCAATGTACAACGGTGGAAAATTACCTGGAAATGATACCCGTGTCGGCAAAGAAACTTACAGTTCTTACGATGTGAATAAATGGAAGCTTGCTGCTGATGCTGCCAAGGCCGTAATGGATCTTAAAAATAATGGGGCCCCCCGGTATAGCCTTTACATGGGCAAAGGGTCGGAGTTTCAGGCAGAAAGTAACAACAAGGTATATGCAAGAATTAAACAGATCTATATTGACGGAGCCTCTATTCAAAATGAATGGATCCTCATAATGCCTAACAACAAAGCTGAATCATGGCAAGGTGACCATATTCCGCCATCATTTGGCGGAGGTTCTCGTTTGCAGCCTCTTCAGGAACAAGTAGATGAATATGAATTTATCGGAAACGACGGTTATGGATATGCAACTTATGATCCACAGGCAAAAGCGAAGGGTTTTGATGAGAATTTACCATACGAAAAACGCGACCCCCGTTTTTATTCAGACATCATGTATCACGGTGCTACTTATCAAAATAAAATAATTAACACAGCCGTGGGCGCCGATAAAATTGGTGCAAGTAATGCTACCTCTACCGGTTACTACTTACGTAAGTTCTATCATGAAGATTGGAAAAGAAGCGGAAACTGGCCACTACACTTTCCAATGATCCGTCTTCCTGAAATTCAATTGATCTATTGTGAGGCAATGAACAAACTAAATGGTAGTAACGCTGAAATTTATACTGTCTTAAACGCACTTCGTGCCCGTTCATTCATGGCTCCGGTGCCTCCCGGGTTAGATCAGGCAGCACTTCATAAATATATTCAAAGAGAACGTAGGGTTGAGCATTTTTATGAAAACAAGCGGTATTTCTATGCCCGTTGGAACCTAGAACCTGACTCTCCAGAGGAGCTTGCCCAGGAAGCAAGATACAAAGCTTCGCCTAACCCGCCTTCCGTATGGCCTTACCCGAAAACACAAAGGTATGCACATGGTATGACGCCTGTGGCTGACCCTACAGGAACGCTCGATGTTCAAGGAGTTAAGTATAAAATGCAACGTTTCAAGCTGGAGGATAGAGTATTTACCTCTAAAAACTACTACTTCCCATTAGTTACAAGCGAAATTACCAACGCTCCATCGTTAATACAAAGTCCCAATTGGTAGAATCTATCTATAAGGAATTTTTTAATAATAAATTTGAACCCTCGCCGCATAAAGCAGCGGGGGTTTATTATCAGAAGATTATCGCCAAAATTACAGGTCAACCTTTAAAGATGTTTTTATTACTTTGTAGTGCTCCACTCGATAAAAAAGAAAGGATATAGTAGAGTTAATTAGTAGTTACGACACTAAATAACCAACTCCACTTATATCTCTGGGTAAAGATAAATACCAAGTAACAAACTGGAGCAAGTATAATGAGGCCTTAAAGCAACGCGGTTCATTCAGATAAAGCAATCTTCATATTCTACCTTTTGAACTCCCTTTTATGAATATATCCTCTCGATCGCATCTTTATATTTCTCCATAATCACTTTTCTTTTCAGGCTCATTTTGGGGGTCATCTCGCCGGTTTCAATGCTCCATTCGCGGGGTAAGAGTTCGAATTTTTTAATTTGCTCTACATGATTAAAGAATTTATTGAAGCTCTCAACAAGCTCCCTGTATAGCGTCAACACTCTTTTATCTGTAATCGCTTGTTCCGGCGATGTAAACTCAATGCCGTTAGCCCGCATCCATTCGCGCAAAGTGGGAAACGACGGAACGATTAAAGCGCCTACAAATTTTTTCTCTGCGCCTACCACAATTACCTGTTCAACAAAGGGGCTTTCCTTTAATTTGTTTTCGATTGGCTGCGGAGCTACATATTTTCCGCCGCTGGTTTTAAACAGTTCTTTTTTGCGGTCGGTTATTTTTAAAAATCTTTTTTTCACCCATATTCCAATATCGCCGGTATGCAGCCATCCATCTTTAAGCACCTCGCTTGTAAGATCGGGGCGTTTATAATAACCAACCATTACGCTTGGGCCTTTTGCCAATATTTCTCCGTCTTCAGCAAGCTTAACTTCAATTCCATTTATTGGGGGGCCAACTGTTCCAAATACCATATCGCTTTTCGGCTGCCGTCGGTTTACGCAAATAACAGGACTGTTTTCTGTAGGGCCATAACCTTCATAAACAGGTATTTTTGCAGCATTAAATATCCTTAGCAAATTAACAGGGCAGGCAGCGCCACCCGAAATTATAAAGCTTACATTTCCGCCAAGCGCTTCGCGCCATTTACTAAAAACGAGTTTGTTTGCAATGCCCAATTTCATGTTGTATAAAACACCGCCGCTTTTATTGTTGTCGTATTTTTCTGCAAGGTCAACTGCCCAATAAAACAGTTTGCGCTTTACTCCCTTCAGGTCGTTTCCTTTTTGCATGATCTTTTCAAAAACCTTTTCCAGCAAGCGGGGCACTGTTGTAAAACCATCCGGTTTCACGTCTCTCAGGTTGTCAGCAATTGTTTCCAAACTTTCAGCATAATAAATACTGATACCGCTAAACAGGTAAATATAAGTAACCATCTTTTCGAAGATATGATTGAGTGGCAGAAAGCTAAGCACCTTACTTTGCGGCGCGTCAGGAAACGGAAAACTATCTCTTGAGCATTGCACATTTGAGTATATATTTTTATGGCTTAGCATCACGCCTTTTGGTGTACCCGTAGTGCCGCTGGTATAAATAATGGTGGCTAATTGCTCAGTTGAAATAGTAGCTTTTATTTGTTGTACCTGATGAAACGTTTGTTCGTCTGCTAAGTTTGTAACCTTCGTCCAATGATCTGCACCTTCTATCTTATCGAAAGTAAAAATATTTTTTAAAGAAGGCACTCTGCCTTCGAGGCTTCTTACTTTGTGTAACAGGTCGTCGCTGCTTACAAAAATGTATTGGGCATTTGCATCCTTTAAAATAAACTCAAGTTCAATGGGATTGGTGGTGGGATATACGGGTACAAGTATGGCGCCTATTTGTTGCACCGCAAGATCGGTAAATAACCATTCGGGCCTGTTGTTGCTCATGATTGCAATTTTATCAGCTCCGTCTGCTGTCATATCATTACCACTTACCCCCAACTTAAGCAGACCTGCACTAAATGCATTTACTATTTCCTGAACCGTTTGGGTACTATATGGTTTCCATGAGCCATTAACTTTGGCAACCAGCATATCGCTTTTTGGAAATTTGGATAACTGGTTGTCCACACAATCAAACAATCGTTTCATCTCCATATTCTATTGTATTTAGGATGAGCTTATAAAATGCTTTTAAAACATTAAAGTAGTTAAATTGATACAAATAAAAAAGCCGGTCGTTGATAGACACAGCTTTTTAAAAATATGTTTTCTCTTTTACCTGTTACATTGTACGGTATTGCTGACCGGCAGGAATTTTAAAAACCTTGCTTCGTACAAAACCGAGGAAAGTATTTAATTCATCTTTATGATACTGCTCCCACGTTTGATAGGTTCTTAAATTAGCGGCGGGCCCGAATAACCAGAAGTTATAAGCTTCAAACATACCTTCCTGCAATAATTGCCTTTGATGTTCAAAAAGACGAAAGGGAAACCGCTCGCCATATTTATTGTACCAATCTAAAATAAAACGTGTGCGAATAACTGTTAACGTCTCGGGCGTAATGCCGTATGCTGTTTGAGACTGCTGGTTGTTTAAGATTTCCGCAACTGCCTGGGTAAACGTAATAGCAGGTGGTCTTCTGCCTTTAGCAGGAGGAGAAGGAGGAGGTGTATAACCAGACACAAAATATTTTTTGTACTGCTGTAATAACAGGTTTTTCATTTCTGTGCTTCTTGGTGTGAAGCTCTCCATGTTTAAAAATATCTCAGCATATAAAATGCTCCATAAAGTATTGCCCGATTGTGCGTATTGTTTTGCCACATAATAATAATTGCTGCTGTGGTTAGGGTCTGCTTCTATTCCTTTTTCCCAAAGTTTAAGTGCGTTGGCAGGTTCTTTTTCTGCAAGCATGTCTCCGTATTCGCTGTATAATATGCCTGCATCGGGATAATTTTTTAAACCTTTTTTATACAACTTTTCAGCCTCTTTATTATCCGCAATTGCTTTATATACAAGCCCCATCATTTGCAGCGTTGTTACATCTGCATCCGCTCTTTCTGCCAAAGGTTTTCCAATTTCGAGCGCTTTTGCAAAGTCTCTTTTTAAGTAATAAGTATAGAGTAAATCTTTTGAAATTTCAAGATCATTGGGCTGTAATTGCAGAGCTTTATTAAGAACCAGGATCGTATTTTCGTAATCTCCCTGCTTTAAAAAACCTTTTGCAGTTTCATGTAAAGATGCTGCGTCCTGGGTTTGTTGCGCAAACCCCGCTGATGCTAATAGCAGCAAATAAATAAATATATACTTCTTCATAAATCATTATAAAAATAGAAACGAAAGTAGTTTGTATCTATGTAAGTTTTGTTAAAGAGATCTTACCATATCCACCCATGGCCTCTTATATTAATAGATCAGGTGAGTTAGCAGCCCATCTCTAAGCTTAGGTTCAAACCAGGTGCTTTTTGGTGGCATTACATTACCACTGTCTGCAATATCAAATAACTGTTGAATACTTACCGGAAACAAACTAAAAGCAACTGCCATTTCTCCACTGTCAACTTTTTTAACCAGTTCATTCAGTCCTCTTATACCGCCGATAAAATCTATCCGTTTATCCGTTCGCGAATCATCAATGCCCAGTATTTTATTAAGGATATTGTTTTGTAAGATGGTAACATCTAAAATGCCAATCGGGTCGTGTGTGTAGGTTCCTTCTTTTGCTTTCAGTAAGTACCAGTTACCGGCAACATACATTCCAAATTCATGAAGCTGTGCCGGCTTCACTTCCTCTTTTCCGCAAAGCTGTATGTCAAAATTCTTACCAATTTTTTCAAGAAAATCTTCGGGAGTTAATGAATTAAGATCGGTAACTGCCCTGTTGTAATCCATTATATGCAATTCGTTGGAAGGAAACAGGGTAGTGAGGAAATAATCCGCTTCTTCGCCGGCATTTGAATTTAGCAATGCTCTCACCTTAGCTGCCGAAGCAGCCCGATGATGGCCATCAGCAATGTAAGTGTAAGGAACCTCATCTTCAAAAAGAGAAGTTATATGGCTGATGGTTTGCGAATCGTTAATTACCCAAATGGAATGTTGAATATTATCATCAGCAGTAAAATTATAGATGGGGTTCCTGTCTTTTTTCCATTGGTTCAATAAAATATCTATCGCTTCAACATTACGGTAAGCTAAAAAAACATTGCCCGTTTGTGCTCCTGTTGTTTTTATATGATTAATACGGTCCTGCTCTTTTTCGGGTCTGGTAAATTCATGTTTCTTAATAATATCATTTTCATAATCCTCAACCGAACTGCCGCAAACAAGTCCTGTCTGGCTACTGCCATTCATAATCAACTCATAAACATAATAGCATGGCTTGCTCTCCCTGAAAAGTATATTGCGTTGTATAAATGCCTGCAGGTTTTGTTTTGCTTTATCATACACTTCCTGGCTGTGAGGATCAACATTACTTTCAAGATCAATTTCGCTTTTAGTGATGTGAAGAAATGAATAAGAATTTCCCTGGGCTTCTATTTTGGCTTCTTTACTGTTTAAAACATCATAAGGTTTTGAAGCTACTTTCGATGCCAGTTCGGCTGCAGGTCGGAGGGCTTTAAAAGGATAGATTTTTGCCATGTACACGAGAAAATTAAGGCTGCAAGATAGTGAAGGCTTGCTGTTTTTAGGGAATGTTTTATTAGGCGTAGCGTGTTGAAAAATCTTCCATAAGTTGTACAAATGTCTTTACGCTGCTTAAGGGTAATGCATTATATAACGACACCCTGAAGCCTCCTACCGAACGATGACCTTTTACGCCGTACATATTTTCTTTTTTGCAGGCTTCAAGAAAATTTTTTTCAACTATAGAGTCTTCAATCGTAAAAACAATATTCATTTTACTGCGATCATCTTCAGCAACCTTTGCTTTAAATAAAGGCAGGCGTTCTATAGCCTCATACAGTAACACTGCCTTTTCGTTATTTATTTTTTCAATGCCTGCAACGCCGCCCATTTTCTTAAGCCATCTAAGGGTTAACATGCTTATGTAAATGGCAAACACCGGCGGTGTATTTAGCATTGACCCATTTTCTATATGGTTACGGTAATCCATTATGGTTGGTATCTTTCGGCTAACTTTTCCAAGTATGTTTTTGTTTACCACAACAAGGTTTACACCTGCCGCTCCTACGTTTTTTTGTGCGCCAGCATATATAAGCGCAAAGCGGTTAAAGTTCATTTGACGACTAAGAAAATCGCTGCTCATATCGGCAACCAACGGAACATCGGTATCAGGAATTGTAAACCATTGCGTGCCTTCAATAGTGTTGTTTGTGGTATAATGTAAATAAGCAGCATCTGCCGGAACGGTAAAATCTTTTGGTATGTACGTATGATCTTTATCTTTTGAGGAAGCCACTACTTCTACATTGCCAAACAGCTTTGCTTCTTTAATCGCTTTCGATCCCCAAACGCCGTTATCAATGTAAGCCGCGGTTTTAGTTTCATCTAACAGGTTATAAGGAACCTGCATAAATTGAGTGCTTGCGCCGCCATGCAAAAACAATACTTCATGATCCCTGTCCAGGTTCATTAATTCTTTAACCAGGTGAACAGCTTCATCCATTATATCTTGAAACAAAGGAGTTCGATGACCGATTTCAAGAATGGATAATCCGCTGTTATTAAAATTAAGTAAAGCTTCGCTTGCCTGCTGTAAAACCTCTTTAGGAAGAATGCTTGGACCTGCATTAAAATTATGCACCTTCATTTTTAATAATTGAAGTGCAAAAGTATAAGAATGGATGGTAATTGGCGGGGAAGGTTTTTAAAATGATTGAATAGACTTAGAATATTGGAGTTGATAGTGTGGGCAATATGTCCCTGGTTATTTCGTCGCTCCCTGCTATTACAAATACCTTGTTGTGTTAATGCTATTTCTTCGCCAGCGCAGTCCAATCTTTCAATAATTATGTTATCCAGCCTGCTTAAATGAGCAACGTTATTGGTAACCATTATCATGTTATGAGCAACCGATGTTGCGCCAATCAGAATGTCAAAATCATCAATCATCAGACCTTGCTTTCTCAGTTTCGCTTTTTCTTTGGCATAAATGTCTAACGAATTGTAAATTGGAATAACAAAAGTTTGGGGATGAAGGCTTCTACAATTTTTCTCATTTCCTCAACATCCTTGCTGTTTTCAACTCCATACTTCAATTCAGCAACTGTCATTTCTGAAATAAGGCAATTCTGCTCCCCTACTTCTTCCATTTTCTTGTTCAACTCAAATAGCCCTTTGAGAAAGTAGATGCAAATGTTCGTGTCCAATAAATACTTTTTCAGAGCTGTTCAGTGTTTCGGTTAAACACTCTTGATGCCCTAAGTTCAGCAATGATTTCGTCGGCAGTTTCTTCAGATTTATACGCTCCGAAAAGAGATTGTAAAGATGTTTCAGAAACTGCGTCATCATTTTTTAATGATTGAGAAAGTTTTGAAATAAGGTCAAGTTTACTGTCTGCATTCAGATTTTTTAGAAAGCTAAAATAATAATCTGTATGGCTGATATGTTGATCTGTTGTATTCATTTTATTCCATTTTGCCAAAGTTAGCAATTTATGAAAACATTGTTAGAGAGCAGCAGGTTTTGCTGGCATTAAAATGCCTGCACTTTATATTCTTGCAGGACCAATGGTGTTGGTAAACAAGTGAAAATTCTATTCATGCGCCCGCCCTTTAATAGAACTGTTCCTCCAGTCTGCATTCAGCTTTTCAAATTCTTTCAGGTCTTCTTCGGTAAAAGCTGTGTTGTTTAAATTCTTCAAATCCGGCTGGCCTGCGTTAACCCATGCAGTGTACCAATAACTGGCAACTGAAGCAATAGCCTGCCTCATCCGCCTTTCAACCATGTTATTGAGTACCTTATTATACGCAGTTGTAAACTCGGTTGAATATTGCCGTACTAATTTGCCCGACCTTTCTTCAAAAGCATACTTTCTGTCTGTTGGAAATAGTTTGGTTAACTCAGCTTCATCTCTTAACACTGTATCTGCTGCTGCACCGCTTTCCAAAACGCGGCTCCAGGTATATTTGGGTATGTCGGCAATATAAGCGGCTTTTCCAATCATAAAATCAAACTCCCTATCGGCGAGCAATTCGGGTATGCGGCTTTCCCAAAAACCATGTATGCCTCTTTGGTTGGTGTTCTGTCCGTCGTGGTTGCTGCTTGCATGCAAAGGCACATGAGCATCAGCAATATAATGTCCTATCTCTGCTGAAAGTTTTAAAATTTTAGCCTGGTTTTTTTCTTTAAAAGCATTGGTAAGCCGTTGCTGCATCACAGGTATCCACCAGGGTACAATTCCATTTGCCTGTATGGTATCTTCTGAAAACTTCTGTATGGCATCTTCCCATTTAAGTGGTAATGCGGTATAAGGATAAGGCCCGTAACGATCAATATCAATGTAATGCCGTGGTGCTTCTTCTGCTATTGCATAACGTCTTTTATCAGGGTCAACTGAGTGATCGCTTAAGAATTGGATATTGGGTTTATACAAAACCATCATTTCGGGCGGAAGCAAAAAAACAGCAAAATAATTAATGCGCTGATGGGCATAAAAACCCCAGCAAAAACTTTTAATGCTTATAAAAACCAGTAACCCTGTAACAGCAATTTTTCTCATGTAGTAGTGTGTTCAGTTATTTCTGCTACGCCTCCGCTTACTGCAAACTTCATTGCTTCGGCTGAGGAAATGTTGGTTAAAAGCTTTGTTTTTTCAATAGGCACAATATATACAATACCACTTACTGCATACGAATGCGGAACATAAACTACAACATGATTGGTCAGTCCGAAATGGTTGAAGTCGCTATGTGTCATAAAACCCATTCTCCAAACATCGTTGCCGTCGACGTTTACTAAAACGGGTTTATCAAACTTTCGTTTATCCCCCGCAAAGGCTTCCAAAAAATCTTTTACGGATGTATAAATAAATTTAACCCCTGGTGTCCGTTCTAATATGTGACCGAAAAAGTCTACCATTTTTCCAACAATGTAATAGCTCGATATCCAGCCAACTAAAATAACAATGGCAATCACAATCAAAAAACCTAAACCGGGAATTTTTCTAAGATTGCCGTTTTCATCCACTTGGATAGTAACAGGAGAAATGGCATGAATTAAACTGGGAAGAATATTATCAATATAACTAAATAAAGCAATTACGGCCCATGCGGTTATAGCTATAGGCGCAAGTATAATGAGTCCCTGGAGAAAATATTGAAACAATTTTCTCCAGTTCCACTTTAACTGCTCTTCGGGTGTGCTGTCCATAATCAGGTAAAACTACAAGGCAAAGTAAGCTAAAAATGAGGGCATGTTAAGGTATTTGCAAACAAATGGTTCTTTGAAATTGTAAAATGTATAGAAAAGCTGCAATAATTACCGTTCATAAATAAAATAAAATAAAAAACTATGGAAACTACGATAATGAAAAAAGTTTCCATAGTTTTGCCACCGTTTAAAACGCCTTATGGAAGCAAGAGAAAGAATTTTAGTGAAAGCGCACGAGCTTTTTAACACGTTTGGAATTCGCAGGGTTACTATGGATGAGATTGCCATAAAAACAGGAATGAGTAAAAAGACAATTTATCAGTCGTTCGAAAATAAAGATGAATTGGTAGAGGCAGTTTTGGAAGAGCACCTCACAAAAAATTTATCGTCGTGTGGTTTAAACAAAACAAAGTCTGAAAATGCTATTCATGAAATTTTTTTAAATATTGATGCAATTCAGGAATTAATGGCTGAATTAAATCCTGCTGTTTTTTACGACCTGGAAAAATTTCATCATGCTGCTTTTTTAAAGCTCTACCAGCATAAAAATAATTTTCTGTTCAAAACGGTAAAAGAAAATTTGGAGTGGGGGATGAAAGATGGTTTATACCGCGAAGACCTGAATGTAGATGTGATGACGAAAATGCGGTTAGAAACAATGTTTCTTCCGTTTAATCACGAAGTTTTTCCTTTCGGTAAATATAATTTGGCCGATGTTCAAAGGCAAACACTGGAGCATTACCTGTACGGAATTGCAACAATAAAAGCACATAAACTAATAGATAAATACAAACAGCAAAGAACTAAAACAAAATAGTATGAGTAAACAGATGAAATGGTTTCTTTTCTTGTTTATGGTAATTACTTCTGAACAAACAATCGCTCAAAACCGGTACGAACTAACAGTGAAAGATGCAGTTGACCTGGCTTATAAAAACGTGATAGAACTTAAAAATGCACAGGTAGATTATCGCCTGCAGGAAGCTTTAAACCGCGAAATCTTTGGAAGGGCCTTACCACAAATAAGCGCCAATGTTGGCTCTCAATATTATTTAAAGCTGCCGCAAATCCTTTTTCCTAATGCTGCCGATGCAGGCATCTATAATGTATTAGTAAAAGAAAAATTATTGCCACAGGGCACAGCAATACCTCTGCCCACTTTAGTGCCTGTAAGTTTTCAGCAACCCTGGAATTTAAGTTTAGGCGGCACTCTTCAGCAACTGTTATTTCAGCCCGATGTTTTTGTAGGGTTGCAGGCAAGGCAAACTGCCCTTAATCTTTCAAATGCCGTTATCGAACAAACGAAAGAAAAGATAAAAGACTCTGCTTACCGCAGATATTACGCTATACTGATTGCACAAAAGCAAGCGCAATTTTTAAATGAAGGTGTTAGCCGGTTAGAGAAACTTTATCACGACGATTCGATAATGTTTACAAACGGCTTTGCCGAAAGACTCGATTTAGATAAAGTGCAGGTTCAATTAAATAATTTACGAACTACAGCCAGTTTTGTTGAAAGCTCCGTAACCATATCGTATGCAACCTTAAAGCTTGCCTTAGGACTTTCGCAAAAAGACACAGTGGTGCTGAAAGAAGATCTGTCAACCGAAGCAATTAAAGAAAATGTTTTAGATGATAAATTCAGGTACGAAGACCGGGCTGAAATACGAACGCTCGATTATACCCGTCGTTTTCGCGAATTAGATATAAGAAGATATAAACTGGGGTACCTGCCCACTGTATCGCTTGCCGGTAATTACGCTATAAATGGTTTAGGGCAAAAGTTTTTTACCGATAAAGAAACCCGTTGGTTAAAAAGTGCCTTTATTGGAGTAAATCTAAACCTTCCCATTTTCGATGGAGGCCAGCGTAAAGCAAGAGTAAAGCAGGCTGAGTTGAATGTTGAGAAAATTGACAATAACATTGAAAATGTAAAACAGATAATTGACCTGCAGCAGGCAGTGTCGAAAGAAATGCTTAAGAACGCATTAATCAATCTTGATGCCCAGCAAAGAAATATGGCGCTTGCCGAAAATGTTTATAACACCACAAAAAAGAAGTTTGAAACAGGCATAGGTTCCAGCTTCGAGGTTTTGCAGGCTGACAACGATTGGCAAACAGCACAATCCAATTATTTCAACGCTTTATATAATGCCATAATAGCTAAGATAGGTTTCCAGTCATCTCTTGGAAAACTTTAATAACCAAACAACCATCAACACTCAATCAATCTTAATTTATGCAATCGTTTATTAAATCATTATTCATATACACTTTAGCCATTACGATGGCGGCTTGCGGAGCAAGTAAAAAAGAGAAAGACGGCGCTTTAAATGATAAAAAAGCAAAGCTTGAAAAACTAAAAAAACAACAGGCAGACCTAAACGCTGATATTAAAAAGCTTGAGCTTGACATTGCAAAAACAGATACTGCAAATGGCAATGGCGAGAAAGCGAAGCTTGTGGTATTAGATACGGTAAGAATTGAAAACTTTACTCACTACATAGATCTACAGGGAAAGGTAGATGCTGAAAACACATCGTACATAACACCTCGCGGAATGGGCGGGCAGGTAAGAGCAATTTATGTAAAACAAGGCGATTATGTGAGAAAAGGTCAGTTGCTTTTAAAGCTTGATGATGCCATAGTAAGGCAAAATGTGGTTGCTGCGCGGCAGGGGCTGGAAACAACAAAAACACAACTTGAGTTAGCAAAAAACGTGTACAACCGGTATAAGAATTTATGGGATCAGCACATTGGTTCTGAAGTTCAGTTGCTGCAATACAAAGCCAATGTAGATGCGCTGCAGAACACGTTGCGCACACAACAGGAAAATGTAAAAGCTGCACAGGAGCAATTAGCTACCACCAATGTAGTAAGCAATGTTGATGGCGTGGCAGACGAAGTAAATATACATGCCGGCGAAATGTTTACCGGTGCACCTGCAATGGGTATTAAAATAGTAAATACAAGAAATCTGAAAGTGGTTACTAACATACCCGAAAACTACCTTTCCCGCGTATCAAAAGGAACCGCTGTTATTGTTTCAATTCCAGATGTGAATAAAACTTTCCGCACATCTATTTCATTGATCAGCCAGTCTATTGGTGCACTTTCAAGAGGCTTTATTGCAGAGGCAAAAATTCCTTCTGATAAAGCTATAAAGCCTAACCAGACAGCTTTAATCAAAATACAGGATTACACAAAATCAAATGCAGTAACTGTACCTGTAAACACTTTGCAAACAGATGAAAAAGGAAAGTTTGTGTTAGTGGCAGTTAAGGAAGGTGATAAAATGATTGCACGAAAAAGAGAAGTAACCGTAGGCGAATTATACAGTGATAAACTGGAAGTTAAAAGTGGTTTACAAGGTGGTGATATTATTATATCTGAAGGTTATCAAAACTTGTATGACGGGCAGTATATTACAGTTACAACGTGAGGATTTTTTTAACCACATAGGAACATAGGTATGATAACGCAGAAATATCTTGATGAACTAACATACAAATTAATTGGATGTGCAATTGAAGTTCATAAAGAATTAGGGCCGGGTTTATTAGAAAGTGTGTATCATAAGTGTTATTTAAATGAGGTTTATAGCAAAGGATTGAAGTATAATAGTCAGGTTTATGTGCCTATTAATTATAAAGGACAATCTCTCGATACTGAGTTAAGATTGGATGTACTTGTTGAAGATATAATTGTAGTGGAGTTAAAAGCTGTAGAAGCCTTACATCCATTATATGATGCTCAACTTCTTACTTATATGAAACTGCTTCAGAAGCCTAAAGGGATTCTTATCAATTTCAACTGTACAAACATTTTTAAAGAAGGACAAAAAACAATGGTAAACTCGCTATACGCTTCTTTACCTAAATAATAACCAACTACTATGTGCCTATGTGCCTATGTGGTTTAAATAAAGATATATGAGTGCATTAGAAAAATTTAAAGGTAAGGTTAAAGAGTTCGGCCCCACAACCTGGTCTATAAAAAACAAAACATCTATTTACCTGCTCATCATTTTTGTGTCGGTGATAGGTATTACACAATTTGTCACACTGCCTAAAGAACAATTTCCCGACATTGTAATCCCTACTATTTATGTGCAAACGCTTCATGTTGGTAATTCTCCAAAAGATATTGAGAACCTTGTAACACAGCCAATCGAAAAAGAAATAAAAGGTATTACCGGCGCTAAAATCAATAAGCTTACAAGTACATCTATCCAGGATTTTTCTGCCATTATAGTAGAGTTTACAACAGATGTACAGGTGGATGTTGCCTTGCAAAAAGTAAAAGATGCCGTTGATAAGGCCAAAAAAGATTTACCTACAGATCTTACCCAGCAACCAAATGTGCAGGAAGTAAGCTTTTCAGAATTTCCTATTATGTTCGTAAACATAAGCGGTAATTACGACGTATTAAAGCTCTCGAGGTTTGCTGATGATATGCAGGAGAAGCTTGAAGAGTTATCACAAATTACACGTGTTGATATTGTGGGCGCTCCCGAGCGTGAGTACCAGATAAACGTAGATAATTATAAGATGCAGGCTGCCAATATCACCTTTGATGATATTGCCGGTTCAGTTTCACGGGAGAACATGGATATGTCGGGCGGCTTGCTTGAAGTCGGAAACATGAAGCGTACATTACAGGTAAAAGGCCAGTTTCATTCTGTTGCTGATCTTCAGCAGATTATTGTTCGCAATACTTCGGGCGCTCCTATTTATTTAAAAGATATAGCCGATATAAAAGATACAGTAAAGCAAAGAGAAAGCTATGCACGGCTAAATGGTAAGAACGTTGTTACATTAAGCATTATTAAAAGAGCCGGCGAAAACCTGATTGAAACTTCGGATGGTGTAAAGAAGTCTGTTGAAGAAATGAAGAAATCAACCCTACCAAAAGATCTTGCCGTAGTAATTACAGGCGATCAAAGCAGGGCAACACGCACTTCGTTTAACGATCTTGTTAACTCAATAGTTATAGGCTTTGTATTGGTGCTAATCATTCTTATGTTTTTTATGGGAATTACAAATGCCTTCTTTGTGGCATTGTCTGTACCACTGAGTATGTTTGTTGCTTTCCTGTTTTTACCAATCGCTGAAGTAATAACAGGTTCTAATGTTACGCTTAACTTCATTGTATTGTTTGCACTATTATTTGGCCTGGGAATTATTGTAGATGATGCCATCGTTGTTATTGAAAATACACATAGAATATTTGTAGAAGGGCGGGGTAAAATAACATCAAACTTTGCTGCACGAATAGCAGCGGGTGAAGTATTTATCCCGGTACTTGCCGGTACGTTAACCACGCTTGCTCCATTCTTTCCATTGTTGTTTTGGCCTGGTATCATTGGTAAGTTTATGATCTACCTGCCAACCATGTTAATCTTCACACTGGCAGCTTCGCTGATAGTAGCATTTATAATGAACCCCGTGTTTGCAGTGGATTTTATGAATCATCCCGAAAGTGAAACCAAACCTCGAAAAAGTGCTATTTTTAAAAGTCCTGTATTTCTTGGCTTATTAAGTGTTGGAATGCTGCTTGATATTTTTGGATTTTTCTTTGGTGGCAACCTGCTAATTCTTTTTGCACTGTTAATGCTGTTGAATATTTATGTGATAGACGACCTTATAAAAAGGTTTCAATCCAAATCGCTTCCGTGGATTATGGGACATTACGAAAGTTCGTTGCGTTGGGCTTTAACAGGATGGAGACCGGTTAAGTTGTTATTAGGAACCTTTGGGCTTTTTGTTTTTACTGTCATAGTATTTGCTATAAGAAAAGTACCAGTTGTATTTTTTCCTAAAGCAGATCCTAACCAGGTGTATGTTTATTTAAAGCTGCCGGTTGGTACAAATGTAGATTATACCGACTCTATAACGAGACAACTGGAAGCTAAAGTAAATCATGCATTAGGTATTGAGAATGGAAAGGCAAATCCTATTGTTGAAAGTGTTATTTCAAACGTAGCCGTTGGGGCCTCCGATCCGGCAAGTGGAGACAGAAGCACACGTCCTGAATTGGGCCGCGTACAGGTGTCTTTTGTTGAGTTTGAAAAACGTCATGGACATTCTTCCGCTCCTTACCTTGATTCAATTCGCTCTGCAATGAAAGATATTCCTGGAGCAGCCATTTCAGTAGCCCAGGAATCCGGCGGCCCTCCAACAGAGTCTCCCATCAATATTGAAGTATCAAGCGATGATTTTGATCATCTTACCAAAACTGCAGTTGGCCTTAAGAACTATTTAGATAACCTGCAGATACCAGGTGTAGAAGATTTGAAAATGGATGTAGATCTTACTAACCCCGAGATTACTTTATCAATTGACAGGCAACGGGCATTGATAGAAGGTGTATCAACAGCACAAATCGGAATGCAAATTCGTACAGCTTTATTTGGAAGAGAGGTTTCTAAAATTAAAGAAGGCGAAGATGAGTATAAGATACAAATGCGCAACTCCGAAGTGCAAAGACAAAGCCTTCCTGATTTGCTGAACATGCGAATTGTTTTCCGGGATATGGGAAGCGGCGGACAAATTAAATCTATCCCAATAAGCTCGCTGGTAAAAGTAGATTATACAAGCACATACGGAAGCATTAAGCGTAAGAATGTAAAAAGAGTGATTACCATGTACTCAAATGTATTAAGCGGTTATACGCCTACCGATGTAAATGAGAGGATAACAAATGCCATTGCAGATTTCAACAAAACTGCTGATGATGTTACCATTTCACAAACAGGTGAAGGTGCACAACAGGCTGAGACAGGAGCATTTTTAGGCAAAGCGTTATTGATAGCATTAATGCTGATTTTGTTCATTTTGGTATTGCAGTTTAACTCGGTAAGTAAGCCGGTTATTATTCTTACAGAGATACTGTTTAGTATAATTGGCGTACTGCTTGGTTTCGCTATTACCGGTATGGAAATTTCGGTGGTAATGACGGGTATTGGTATAGTTGGTTTAGCTGGTATTGTTGTAAAAAATGGTATCCTTGTTATTGAATTTGCAGATGAACTTCGCAGCCGTGGATTAAAAACAAGAGAGGCTGTGATACAGGCCGGTAAAACACGTATCATACCTGTAATGCTTACAGCGCTTGCAGCTATACTTGCATTAATTCCATTGGCTATAGGGTTCAACATCAACTTTGTAACGATGTTCTCTCAACTTAATCCGCACATCTTTTTTGGTGGAGATAGTTCAAGGTTTTGGAAACCTCTGTCATGGACAATCATCTTTGGTTTAACCTTTGCCTTTTTTATGACATTGATTATTGTTCCCGCGATGTACTTAATTGCAGAACGTTTAAAACGACCTATGCGCAGGCAATATGGTGGTTCGTGGATAAGCATGTTAGGCATTCCTCCGTTTACAATCTTATTCATTCCTTTAATGGTAATAACCATGATCCGTCACCAGTTTGAAGTTAGCCGTCGTTTCAGAAGATTAGACGGAAAGGTTAATGAGACATGGATAAGAAGTTGGTTTTAAGCAGGCAATCATAAATGAAAAGCTGCCCAAAAGGGTGGCTTTTTTTAGAAGGAGATAAGAAATATTAGAAAATAAGGACAACCTTTTTTATTAATCAATCAGTGAATATATTTACTTCTTTAAAAACCTTAAACCATGCGCAGAAACCACGAAATAGATTACCGTATTATAGGAGAGGAAATGCAGTATGTAGAAATTGAATTAGACCCAACCGAAACTGCCATTGCCGAAAGCGGAAGCTTTATGATGATGGACGACGGCATACAAATGGCCACCATTTTAGGCGATGGAAGTCAACAAAATTCAGGTGGATTGTTGGGAAAGTTGTTAGGAGCAGGTAAGCGGTTATTAGTAGGCGAAAGCTTGTTTATGACTGCTTTTAGTAATGTTGCTATGGGTAAGAAAAAGGTAAGCTTTGCCTCTCCTTATCCCGGTAAAATAATTCCGTTAGACTTGCTGCAGTTGGGAGGAAAAGTGATTTGCCAGAAGGATGCTTTTCTATGCGCTGCCAAGGGCGTAAGCATCGGGATTGATTTTCAGCGCAAGCTCGGTACAGGCATTTTTGGTGGCGAAGGTTTTATAATGGAAAGACTGGAAGGCGATGGGATGGCATTTGTACATGCAGGCGGCCATGTGTTTGAAAGAGAACTGCAGCCAGGTGAAATGGTAAAGATTGATACCGGCTGTTTGGTTGCCCTTACCAGCCAGGTTACCTACGACATACAATTTGTTGGAGGAATTCGCAACACCATTTTTGGAGGCGAAGGATTATTTTTTGCAACCCTGAAAGGTCCGGGAAAAGTTTGGATACAAACATTGCCTGTAAGCCGTTTAGCCAGCCGCATTTTATCTTATGGCCGGGGTCATCGTAAAGAAGAAGGAAGCGTTTTGGGCGGGCTTGGAAATGTGCTTGATGGGGATGGATGGTAAGAAATTAACGCCTCTTCAAAATTTATCAAATTGTAGCTGGCATGTTTAGAAAATTAAACCTAATTGTATTCATTTTTTGCACATCACTTTTTCTAATCTCGTGTGCTGCTTCAAAACATTCAGTAAAGAATGATGTTGCGAAGATTGCCCCCAAAGCACAGGCTGAATTTAGAGCTGCATGGGTGGCAACTGTTTCTAACATCAACTGGCCAAGCAAGCCAGGGTTAAGCACTAGTGAGCAGCAGCAGGAGGCTATAACATTACTTGATTTTTTAAAGGAGCATAATTTCAACGCCGTTATTTTTCAGGTTCGGCCTCAAACCGATGCACTGTATAAAAGCGATCTCGAACCCTGGTCGTATTACTTAACCGGCGAAGTAGGAAAAGCTCCCGATCCTTATTACGATCCGCTTGAATTCTGGATAGAAGCAGCACATAACCGTGGATTGGAGTTGCATGTTTGGCTAAACCCTTACCGGTCTCATCATAAAGATGGAGGGGTATTAAGCGAAAAATCTATTGTAAAAACACATCCGGGTTTGTCGGTATTTCTTAAAGAAGGTTACTGGTGGCTCGACCCTGCGAAGAAAGAAACACAGGATCTTTCCGCCGCTGTTGTAAGGGATATTGTAAAGCGATATGATATTGACGGCGTTCATTTCGATGACTATTTTTATCCTTATCCTTCCTATAACTTAAACGAAGATTTTCCTGATGATGAAAGCTGGGCGGCTTATACAAAAAGTGGTGGCAAATTATCGCGTGGCGATTGGAGACGTGAAAATGTAAACGTATTTATTGAGCGGGTTTACAAAGAAATTAAAGCAGAAAAAAAATGGGTAAAGTTTGGCTTAAGTCCTTTTGGAATATGGCGGCCTGGCTTTCCTGAATCAGTTGAAGGATTTGACCAGTATGACAAATTGTATGCAGATGCCCGGCTTTGGCTAAACAAAGGCTGGGTAGATTATTTTACTCCGCAATTATATTGGGAAATTAATAAGTTACCCCAAAGCTTTCCGGTGCTGTTGGGGTGGTGGTCAGGAGAGAATACACATCATCGTCACCTGTGGCCTGGCATAAGTGATTACAAAGGCGGCGGCGAAAAAAACATTGATGAAACCATTAATGAAATTATGATCACGCGCGGTATGCTCCCTCAAAGTAAAGGTGCAGTGCATTGGAGCATTTCTGCACTTACCAAATACCCCGAGATTGCACAAGCCATTTTGGATGGCCCTTATAAAAAACAAGTGCTTGTTCCAGCCACAAAATGGCTTGGTGGTAAAGCACCTGGAGCGCCGTTAGTAACAACAGAAATAAAGGAAGACAACATAAATATAACATGGACGCACCCCGATGAAAAGAACGTATTCAGGTGGGTTGTTTATTATAAATATGGTGAGGCCTGGAGTTATGAAATTCTTAATCGTAAAGACCGGTCGTTTGAATTAAAAAGAACATCGGGGGAAAAGGCAATTCCTTTAAAAGGAATTGCTGTAACTGCGGTTGACAGGATTGGTAATGAAAGTGTGTTTAAGGAAATATCAGGGTTTTGATAAGATTCATGATAAATACACTTCGATTAATTGCATGGGAGAAGCTTATCTTAAAGTGCCGAATTCAGGTGTTACAATTTTGCCAAGTCAATATTAAAGCGATAGAAATTTTATTGTTTAAACCAACAAAAAAATGATCTTAAACGGTACGGTTAAAATCAGGGGTCGTAAACTGCCTATTTATTGGACAGGAGAGTTTGCGCAGCACCTGACAGAGAATAACAGGGATGAACCATTAACACATCCTTTTTTGCATATTGAAGTGCAGAAACTTTTACAATCCTGCAGACAGTTTAAAAAATCGGGCAAGAGTTTTGTGGGTATTGTATTTAAAGATGGCAGAGAGATTTACGTCGTTTTCTTTATAAGAAGTAATTTTGCGATCATAAAAACCTGTTACATTTATGCCCGACAATAAAAAAGTGATTTTAAAAAATTATAAGCCTAATCTTATCCCCGAAGCAATAGAGGTAACTATGCGTGAATTAAACCTGACACGTGAAGAAGCTATTAAATTTATGACTGAAACCAGCTATCAACTTCGGTATGCAAAAAAGAAACCGAAAGCTTTATAAATTAAAGATAAAATCTTTCAAAAAAAATTGCAGCGGAGATTTTGAGCCGAAGCTTAAACCTGCTAAATATAAATAAGCTTTACATCACTTCACCACCAAAAGTCCTACCTACGCAATAACCAGTAGTCAAAACTTTATTCTACCTGCAATACCACATCCGTTTCCGCATAACCTACACATGTAAGGGTAAGGCCCGCCTCAATATCTTTTTCGGTAAGCACATCGTTTATGCTCATTTTTATTTTTCCTGATAGCAGCCGTACCGTACAGGTGCTGCATCTTCCTCCACGGCAACTGTAAGGCAGATGAACCTGGTGCTGTAATGCTGCCTGTAGAATACTTTGAGGGTATTTTACCTTTAGCTGATACTTGTTGTTTTTTAAAAAGATAGTAACGTTTCGCGGTGCGGGGTCTATCATAAAAGCCGGTGCAGGTGGAGTATCTATTACAAAGTTCTCTCTAAATATTTTTGATGGATCGTATCCTAATGTTTTTAAAGTGAATTCTGACATCTTCATAAAAAGAGGCGGGCCGCATAAAAAAAATTGAACTGAAGTTGTTTGAATCTGTTCACTCACAAGATGTTCGAGCAATGAATTATTAAGCCTTTTGCTTTGAAGATGATGATTTGCAGGTTGGCTGAAAAGTTCGATAATAGTTAACCTGTTTTTATAGCCTTCCTCCAAAAGCAGTAATTGTTTTCTAAAGATGGAAGTTTGTTCGTTCCGGTTTTGATAAATGAGTAAAATTCTGGGGTCAACGGTATCATTCAATAGATGCTTTATTAAAGAGAAGGCCGGGTTAATTCCACTGCCTGCAATAATGAAACAATAAAGCTCATCATTATAATTATTGATGATAAACCTGCCTGCCGGCAGCAAGGTATTTATTAAGCCTCCTTCTTTTAAATGATCGGTAAGGTAGCGGCTAACTTCTCCGTTAGAAATTCTTTTTATGGTAATGGAAAGATTTTTATCAACTGAAGGCGCAGAGCTTAATGAATAAGATCGTCTTATCTCCCTGCCGTTAATATTTAATAATAGTGTAAGAAACTGGCCTGCCTTATAGGTAATCGTTTTTCCATTTACTTCGTGCAGGAAAAATGTAAAGCTTTCCGGGGTTTCGGGCCTTATCGTTTCTATGCGAAAGGTTATTATATCCATCAGGCTTTTTGCAGCAATGTTTTATACAGAGAATGGTTTTCCTCGTCGTAACAAATAAAAATGATTTCATCGAAAGCTTCGGGATTAGCAGCAACAAAACTTTGTACAGTACTAACAGCAATTTGTGCCGCCTGTGGTTTTGGATAATGATAAACACCCGTACTAATGTTGGGAAAAGCTACAGAACGCAAACCATTTTCGAGAGCGAGTTTAAGAGAGTTGGTGTAGCAATTGACAAGCAAAGCCTTCTCATTCTGCTTACCGTTTTGATATACTGGCCCTACGGTATGAATAACTTTTTTACAAGGCAAATTTCCTGCATTGGTGATTACAGCCTCACCTGTTTTACATCCGCCTTGCCGCTTTCCTATTTCCATGCATTCAGCTAATATTGTTGGTCCACCTGCCCTATGAATTGCGCCATCTACACCTCCGCCGCCCATTAAAGAGCTGTTTGCTGCATTCACAATTGCATCTGCTTTCAGCTTTGTAATATCTCCTTTTTGTAATGATGTCTTTGTACTCATTTATAAATCTTTTTAAGATAATATGCTCTTTGATCCTTTATAAACCGGGTTCTTTTAAAGTGAATGCAAGATACGCTAAGCTAATACTTAGAGAAGATGAAAGATGTAAAACAGAATGAGAAGATGTAATTGAGAGTGAGGATTGTTTTACATCAAACTCTTGTCAGAACAAAGTTTGTACACCATTAGCAAATTTGTTCTCGTGGTTTAGCAGCCATTGTTTGCGCCATAAGCCACCGGCATACCCAACCAAACTTTGGTTACTGCCAATTACACGATGGCAGGGAACAATAATGCAAATTTGATTTTTGCCGTTACTGCCGGCTGCTGCCCTTATACAATTAGGATCGCCCAAACGTTTTGCCAAATCCATATAGCTGATGGTTTTGCCATATTTTATATTTATCAGTTCTCCCCAAACCTTCGATTGAAATTCTGTTCCTTGCTGATGCACAGGAATATCAAACGATAAACGTTTGCCGTTAAAGTATTGGATCAATTCTTCAACACATTGATTGAGCAAAGGATGATAACTGCCCGAAGTAACATAATCATCTGCATCATCTAAAAAAGTAACTTCACTTATATAGTTAGCTGTGCCGCTGATCTTTAAAACTCCAATAGGAGATTTATAATATGTAAAAGTTGTTTCTGTCATATTAGCCAATTCTTTGGCCGTTAGTAATCTTTCTTTCAGGTTGTAATAAAATTACGTGATTGTCTTCATCGTACACGCCAAGTACAAGGCATTCGCTGTAAAAGTTTGCAATTTGTTTACGGGGAAAGTTTACAACAGCAACAATCTGTTGTCCAATCAAATCTTCTTTTTTATAGTGGTCTGTAATTTGTGCAGACGATTGTTTAATGCCTAAGTCGCCAAAATCTATTTTTAATTTATATGCCGGTTTTTTTGCTTTTGAAAAATCTTCAACATGAACAATTGTTCCGGTTCTTATGTTTATCTTTTCAAAATCTTCTAAGGAGATCATATAAACAATTTAATAATCAAATCTAAACAACAAAAATTATGAAACGTAATGCAACTGCAGTCTGGAACGGTTCCGGTAAAGATGGTAACGGAAACCTTAGCACACAAAGTACTGTTTTAAACAGCACTCAATACTCGTACAAATCTCGTTTTGAAGAAGGGCCGGGAACAAATCCTGAGGAATTAATGGCTGCTGCACATGCAGGCTGCTTTACCATGAAGCTAAGCTTTGTATTAGGCGCAGCCGGTTTTACTCCTGAAAAAATTGAAACCAAATGCGATATAAATTTAGACAACGGTGCAATCACCACTTCGCATTTAACCTGCAAAGCAACAGTGCCCGGCATTGATGCGCAGAAGTTTAAAGAATGTGCCGAAGAAGCTAAGCGTGATTGCCCTGTTAGCAAGGCTTATAACCTTGATATAACAATGGATGCTTCGTTGAATTGAAATTAAAAATGCAAAATTAAAAAGAGCTGCTGTTTAATATTATACAGTAGCTCTTTTGCTTTATACTCTAAAAAACGTTTAATGCATTTGTAAAAAAAGGATGCTGAAATCATCAACACTAATGCCCTGCATAATAATCGTATCCTCTTTCAGCCCAATAGTCTGCAGGCTTATCGTTACTAAAAAACATGGTGCCTATCCGCTTTAAATGCTTAATGCCGTACTTAACAGGTATTATTAAGCGCAGCGGAAATCCCTGATTTAAGGGTAATGGTTTACCATTCATCTCATAACACAAAAGTGTTTGGGATTGTAAGGCGCTGGGCATATCAATGCCTACGTAATATTCTTTATCAGGAGTTTGCAGGCCTATGTAATTTAATTTCTCTTCGTCTTCTAAATGGTAATGCTGCATAAAAGTTTTAAGAGGTACACCTGCCCAATGTGTAACCTGGCTCCAACCTTCTATGCATTTAAAATCAAAAACAATATCCCGTTTTGGCAATTGTTTTATATCAGCAAGGGTTAGCTTTAATGTGTCGCCTGTTTTACGCACAACCTGTAAACGCCACGTTTCTTCATCTACAGCACTTTTCAATCCATCATCTCCGTTAACGCGAACCTTTTTTGCAGCAGCACTTATAGGATACTCTTTTACTAACTGAGCGCTATCAAAGATTTTAGAAAATACTTTCTCATTAATATTTAAAGCAGTTCTAAAAGGTTTGGGAGTGCCATCAACAGCAGGCTGATTTTTCAGCCACTTGAAAATGATAAAGCCTGTACAAAGCAATGCTGCAAAAACAGAGAAAGAGACGAGCATTCTTTTTATAGCCTGTTTTTTAGAAAGGTTCTCGTGCTTAAAAATTTCTTCAGACTTTTTCATGTTCAGTTTCGGGTGAGGTAGTTTTTAAAATTTCGAAACCTGTTATTATGGCCTGGAAATTGTTCCAACCCGTTTTTATTACTTGTGCTATGTGTATTAAAAAGAAAAGAACATAACCTATGGTTAGTATAAAATGTTCGGCTCTTGCTGCTTCATAGCCGCCACACAGCCATGCAATAGTTTTAAATTGAACAGGCTTATAAATAGCCAGTCCGGTAAGTAAAGAGCCAAAGCCCATTACAACAATTGAGGTATAAGCAATGCGCTGGGCGGCATTATATTTTAAAAACGGAGGTTCAAATTTTCTTATGTGTAAATCGTGAAGCAGCACCTGCCATGCCTGTTTAAAAGAATGCCTGTTAGGCAAAAGGTATCGCCATTGACCTGAGAAAACCGTGAACAGAACATATAGTAATCCATTGATAAAAAAGAGCCACATAAAAGCAAAATGCCAGCTCATACCTTCAGCAAGGCGGAACGGAATATGAAGTGTTTTATAAAACCATTCAGGAAAAAACTTAATCAATATTTTATTGCCCCAACCAATTTTATATACATCATTGGCCCAGTAAATAAGCAACCCGCTCCATATCATGCAAGCTAAAATGGGAAAGTTAAACCAATGAAACCATCGGATAGCTAAGGGATGCTTTTTTACTATTGTTTTCATTTGTAAACGGTATAGAAGAACTGAGGTTTCTAATAGGCATTATTAAACCTTTTTTACAAACCTCAGAGTTCAACGATCGTTTCTTTGAACTCATAAGGCAATTGAGGAAGCAGCATAGGTTATTAATACCCTACTTCTTTTCAAATTTAAGAGATGCGGAATTCATGCAATACCTGAGACCGGTAGGTTTGGGGCCATCATTAAATACATGTCCTAAGTGCGATCCGCAACGAGCACAATGCACTTCGTCGCGCTCCATACCAAAAGTGCCATCCTTACTGATCTGAACGTTTTTTGCTACCAAAGGCTTGTAGAAGCTTGGCCAGCCGGTGCCGCTTTCAAACTTATTGTCGCTGGTAAATAATGGAAGGCCGCAACCAATGCAGTAATAAATACCCTTCTCGTGATTGTTGTTATAAATATTATTGAAAGGCGTTTCGGTACCCTGCTCCCGCGTTACATGATATTGTTCGGGGGTAAGCATTTTTTTCCACTCGGCTTCTGTTCGGGTTACCTCAAATTTATTTTTATTTTTTGATTGTGCCTGTGTACACGACATAAAGGCTGTTATAAGGATAATTAGTACTAAACTATTTTTCATTTCTATTAAGGTGTTTGTTTATTTATATGATTAGTTGTAGAGTGTAAGAGAGAAATTTAATAAACCTCTCCAGGTTTTATCAATTGTGGATATTGCTTTTGAAATTTCTTTATTTCAGGAATGCTCACCATTTGTACATACCCGCTGTACGGATTTTTATTAATATAGTTTTGGTGGTAATCTTCAGCAGTCCAGAATTTAGTTAGAGGCATAACCTGTGCAGCTATGCGTTCCTTATACTTTGGCTGAATACTTTTAATATAGTCTTCAATCATTTTCTTTTCGCTGTTATTTCTATAAAAAGCAATAGAACGGTATTGGGTTCCATTGTCGGGCCCTTGCCCGTTAACCTGTGTTGGATCTTGTCCTGAAAAATACACTTTCAATAAAGTTGGGTAATCAATTACAGTTGAGTCATAAAAGACATTTACTGTTTCTGCGTGACCAGTGTTGCCGGTTTCAATGCTCTCGTAAGTAGGATTTTTTGTGCTTCCGCCTGCATAGCCCGACACTGCTTCCTTTACGCCTTTTACGCTTTCAAATAATGCTTCTTCATGCCAGAAGCATCCGGCTGCAAAAGTTGCCTGGCTGTATTTTGAAAGTTCTTTTGCGCTTAAATGGGGTTGTGATTTTACTTTCGTTGTATTTTGACTGCAGGCAATAAGCGCAAACCAAATAGAAAATAATAGAATGATTGACGTCTTCATATTTATAAGTTTGATTGAAATTGTTGCGAATTTTTTGTTGTGTATTATATACGTAAACATGCAGCATTAAGGTAAGAAATAGAAGTTGCTATTTATAGTTTTCTCTTTTTTTTATGAAATGCCATTTTAGCTTTTATTGAAACGGCACAAGCTATACGATTTACAAATCTACCCCGTCTGCTCCCAATACTTCAAAGCTTTGCTTTGCTTGCGTATAGGCTATAATTTTTACAGGTTTACCAGCTAATTGGTTTGGTATCTCAATAATCAGTTCGCCTGATCCTTTTGCTTCTGATACCTTTAAGTTACTTACAATATTTACATGGTGTAACGTTCTGCCTCCATTTTCACCCCTTTTTACTTTGGTATCAGCTTCGGGAAGTACAATTGCAGCATTCAATAATATAGGTTCGTTACCTGTAATATTATAACTAACAGCTACAGTATTATTTGTCTTTTTTGCAGTTATATGTATATTGGATGAACTTCCGTTATTTATACTATTGTTTACGGCATTACCTAATGCACTTTCATTTGATCCTACAAATTGCGCCGTTCCGTTTACAATAACTTGTGGAGTGTAAACTCCTTCTAACGAAAGATGTCTTGAATATTCCTGTTGCCTTACAGAAAACTTCTGCTGACTAAATTCATCCTTCCAGCCCAACCGGTCCCAATAATCTACATGATAGCTAAGAATATACACATCCTTTATTTGCTTTGATAAAAGCCGTGCAATAGCAGCATCAGCAGCCGGACAACTTGAACATCCTTCAGAAGTAAACAATTCAACAACAGCAAAACCTTTGTGGGTAACCGTCTTCATTGTTGCCGGAATTTTCTTATTGGTAAAACTATTGCAAAGAAAAAAAGCAATAACAATAGCAACCGTTACACTTTTATATAACCAATATTTTTTCATGAGTAAATTATTTTAACTGTGCACTTCCATACAAGTGGTTAAATCTTTCGCAATGAATAAGAATATACTTATACTTTGTAAAATCGGGCATTCCGGTAATATCATAAACCTGGTTGCCATTGGTTGATTTAAGATCGCCTAATTTTATAAAATTGTTCGGTTCTGCCTGCTGGGATAAATACACTTTAAGGTCGGGCCCATTAGTGGTTGTAAAGTTTTCGAGAGCAAGGTGATACTTGTCTTTCTGTAAATATATTTTTGCCTGTCCTGTCACCCGTTCGGATCCTATGCCCATAAATGTTCCCTGTAGCTTAAGTACCGAAGAAGTATCTACTCTTTCATTCAACATAATGGAAGAGGTTTTCTTGCATGAACTAATAGAAAATATTAGTAATAAAAAAACAGGTATTGATATAAGCGTTTTGATGAGAAGTTTTTTTGTAAGTAGTAAATAATTAATGGAATAATACTGGTTATTCCTGCGGATCGCTTTCCTTCTTAGCGATCTCTGCAAGTTTTATAAGGTTTGTATTGATAGGATATTGCTGCAGAAGGTTAGCAAAATATAAGAGGTTGTATATAGTGTTGTACAAAGTCTTATTCGTATATAGATGCCTTTCTCCACCGGCTTCTATATAGCTTTTGCCGGGTCCTGCTTTGTTTACCCAATAGGCATTTACATTTGGTGGAATGGTAAATCCAAATTCCTGCATTGCCCATAATACATGAGCTGCACATGAATGTGCTCCATCTTCGTTGCCAGTTACTAAGCATCCGGCTACTTTGTTATAAGTAAAGTACTGTCCGTTTTCTTCGTTTGTAAATCCTTCTTCGTGAAATATTGCATCTAATCTTTCAATAATCCGTTGTGCGGTAGAAGCAAGCCGGCCAACCCAAACAGGAGTACCAATGATAAAGATATTACACTGCTTTATTTTCTCAAGTATCAAAGGCCATTCGTCTCCATCACCTTCATTAGTTGAGGTGCCTGGTTTTATATCATAATCTACTAACCTCACAACTTCTATTTCTACATCTACATTTTCTTTCTGTAAAATTTTTACCGCCTTATCAATTAACGCTTGTGTGTTGCTGATTGAAGGTGACTTTTTTAATGTGCAGTTAATGATAAGAGCTTTCATAAATGCTAAACAGTAGGTTTTGAGAAACAGGGATACAGCGTTAAAAGCAAGGAGTAAATAAGAGCCACCAAAATTACAGTGGCTCTTACCCAACAATTAACCAATTACATTTTGTGTTGCATCGACTTATCCATTTTCATCGTGCTCATCTTTCCATCCATGTAAACGCATTGGCCATCTTTCATCATCATCTTTTTGCCATTCTTCATTTTAACTGAACCATCAGTCATAACCATTGTACCGTTCTTCATCGTCATGTCTTTGTCCATTGCCATAGTACTACCGCCTTTCATTACCATCATTTTACCATCTTCCATCATTACGCAATCCTTCTTCATGCCCATTTTGTTATCCATTTTGTGATCCATCTTTTTGTCCATTTTGTCCATTTTGTCTTGGGCAAATACTCCTGCACTTAATGTAAATGCAGCAACCAAAATCAGTAATTTTTTCATACATAAAAGTTTGTGGCTTCCACAGCTAAGCTGATGGTTACCGTTTAAAAAATGAGAACCTATTTACATACGATTAATTGAACTATTAAGTCTGTGATAATTAATCGTTATTACAATATAAACAAAAATGAGAAATTTACGAGAAGCTATCAGGATGGTTACTTAAAACTTTTGTTTGTATCTATAGCCATAATCATCTTTACTTTTTTATCATAATAGCCCTGGTGGTATTCTTCTGCTTTGTAAAATACTTCTGCCGGTGATATTTCAGTACCTACTTCAAAACCTTTCTTCTTAAGTAAGTTAAGTAAATTATTGGCTATAACCTTTTGTTCATCGTTCAAATAGAAAATAGCAGAACGGTATTGGCTTCGTTTACCAGTACTTTCTCTACTTATAAGAGCAGGATTATGAATTTCGAAGAAGTGCTTTGCTAATGTTTCATAAGACGTTTCTAAAGGATCAAACACAATTTCCACTGCTTCTGCATGACCTGTTTTACTGCTGCATACCTCCCGGTATGTTGGATTAATTTTATCGCCACCAATAAAACCTGCAGTAGTAGACAGTACACCTTTAGCTTTTTGAAAGTAATGTTCAACACCCCAAAAACAACCGGCAGCAAAAATTGCTCTCTCCGTGGCAACAACTCTATTGTTCATCTTTTATAAATTTCATTGACATGGAGTTAACGCAGTGCCTTGTGTTTTTTGCTGTAAGTCGTTCGCCTTTAAAAACGTGACCTAAATGTCCATCACAATTAGCGCAAACAATTTCTATCCGTCTTCCATCTGCATCCGGTAAATGCTTAACAGCACCCGCGATCTCATCATCAAAGCTTGGCCAGCCGCATTTCGAGTCAAATTTATCTTTGGAATGATATAAAGAAGTATTGCATCTTCTGCATACATAAGTACCGCTTTCATTATTGCCGGTATATTCTCCTGTAAAAGCTCTTTCGGTGCCTTTGCGAATGATAACTCGCTCTTCCTCTTTTGTTAGTTCATTGTATTTCATAACTTATATTTTTATTTTTCTAAAAATCATTTGCAAAAAGACCGTAAACCCTGTTATTGAAAATTAGCAGGATTTGCCTTTCTAAATGCTTCTTCTGGTACCGTGACTATCTTTTTTTAAGTAGCAGTTTAGAAGAGGACAATTAACTCTAAACAGCGTTTTAAAAAGTAAAGAAGTTTTGTGGACGCCTTTTTTCAACAATACAAAGGAACAGCTATTGATGCAGGAAGTTATCACAGAAGTATAACGCTTGTATGCTAATTCTTCTATACCAAAAAGAAATATAATAATTAA
>JAABUN010001225.1_pt1 | contig 59117 bp, 61 predicted proteins | sample 5559311 | NCBI WGS metagenome assembly JAABUN01 (sample SAMN10711877, study PRJNA513370) | rock metagenome | isolation source: Antarctica rocks | place: Antarctica: Victoria Land, Siegfried Peak sud
CCGCTGTGCGGCGGCCGGGCCGAGGGTGGCGGGGGCAGGACGGGGGCGCGCAGCGTCATCTCCATCGCGATCCTCCTCCCGCCCAGCATAACATCGCCCCTGCATCAAGTCACGTTGTAAAACTAGTCGGCGAGGCGCTGGCGGGCGGGGGGAGCGCGGGGGCGACGAAACCACCCTCTTTGGTCGCGGTGGGAGTGCTGGCTACGGTCGGTAACCGCCCCTCGATCGCGATGGGGGTCGTCGTCGGTGCGGGCGGAGGCGTTGTGGTGGGGAGCGCCGTGGACGCAGACGAGAGCGTCGACGTAGCGACCACCGGGATTATGCTCGTTGCGGCGGGTGCCCCGGCGGGCTGTGCCGTTTCCTGGCGGTCGCCGCGCCGCGCCGCGATGAAGAAGAAGCTCCCCGCCACGAGCAATGTCACGATCACGATCGGCACGACCACGAAGAGCCATACCGGTGCGCGTGGGGCCGCTTTCGGCGCTGTGCGCGGTGGGGGAGGGGGGGGGGTGGCCGCGGCGGTCGGCGCGCCCGCCACAATGTTCGGTCGTGCGGTGGGCGCGCTCGTGGTCAGGGGCGGGATCGGCATGGTCGGCTGCTCGTCCAGTGTGCTCGCCCCCTCGTCCATCATCTCGACATCATCGAGGCGCGGCAAGACGCGCGGCGTATCATCTGCGGCCCCGATGACGATCGGCGTGGTCACGGCGGCGCTCGCGTCGTCCGCCGCTGCGCCGAGTTGATCGATGCCGACGGCCAGGGCGGTGATATTGTCCGGCCCGCCGCGCTCGCGCGCCAGCGCGATCAAGGCGCGCACCGCCTCTTCCAACTCTTCCAATGGTTCTGTGCCGACGATACGCGCCAGTTCGGCATTCTCGATCAGCCCGTGTAGCCCATCGGAGCAGAGGAGCAGGCGATCCCCGGCCTCCACGGTGAAAGCGAAGAGATCCGGGTCGACCTCCGCGTTGTGGCCGACGGCGCGCGTGATCACATTGCGGAGCGTGCTAGCGCGTGCCTGCTCTTCGGTGAGCAGCCCCCGGCGCAATTGCTCGCCGACCAGCGAGTGATCCTGACTCAGTTGCTTGATCCGACCGCCACGGGTGAGGTACGTCCGGCTATCGCCGATATTGCCGACATGGACCACCCTGCCGCGTAGTACCACCGCTGTCAGCGTCGTCCCCATCGGCCCGCCCCCGGCGGCCCGACCCGCCTCGTAGACGGCGACGTTGGCGGCGCGCAGGGCGCTATCGAGCGCGCGCTGTACCCCCTCGGTCGGGTCGGCGGCGTAGTAGCGGGCGAAGATAGTGTCGATCGCGATCGCGCTGGCGACCTCGCCGTGGGCGTGCCCCCCCATCCCATCGGCGACCGCGTAGAGGAGCCCGTGTTGATCGCGCACGGTGGCGAATTGGCCCACCCGATTACCGAGGGTGTCCTGATTAACGCTGCGCTTGCAGCCGATGTCGGTCAATCCGTAGGCGGTGACGATAAGCCCATCGGCGGTACGCATTGTTTCACGCGACCCTGGTTGCGGCGCAACGTCCATCTTCCTCCTCGATCCCCGCCGTGGCGGGGCAACCCGGGCCCTGCGTACAACACCCGCTATTGCGGCGGGTTGATCTGGATGCTGTCGATGATCGCCACGAACGCCGCTTCGTTGGCCGAGAAGCGTCCTTGTATCGCCAGGAAACTGAAGAAGTATTGACCGTTCCCCGACAGGACCGAGGCCACATCGAGCTCGGTTCGCGCGCCATTGCGCGCGGTGTAGTTGTATTGACTGGTCTTGGAGCCGGGTTGCCCGCCGATTCGGGCGGGCGTGATCTGGACCCGCGCGGCGTTGAAGCTCGGGTCGAGTTGTGCGGTCGCCGCGAGTTCCTGCTGCAAGATGCGGTCGGCGGTGACGCCGCTCGTCGCGGTGTCCCAGCGCGCGGTGAATTGCGCTTCGCGGCTCGGCGCGAGGAAGGTAACGCTGTCGGCCTGCTCGTCGATCTTAGTCCAGCCCGCAGGCACGTTGAAGCCGAGTCCCACGCTCTCCGCCGTGTAGACCGTCGCGCCGTTTGCCGCCGTGGTCGGGGTAGGGCGCGGCGCGGTCGGCGCGCCGACCGCAGGGGTGCTCGCGCGTGTCGGCGACGCTTGCGGGGTCGCTGTCGCGGCAACCGTCGGCGTGGGCGCGAGGGTCGGGAGCGCCGCGACGACCGTCGCGGTCGGTGGCGCGGGCGTGCTCGTCGGTGTCGCCATCGGGGTGGCCGTGCTCGCGATCGTCGGTGTCAGCGGTGCGCTGGCGATACGCGTCCCCGCCGGGGTCGGTGTCCCGCCGAACGCGCCGCCACGGAAGCGCGCATAGGCCAGGCCACCACCGGCGACGATGCAGACGAGCAGGGCGAGAACGGTGAGTCCGCCGAGGAGGAGTGGGAGATTCGAGCGCCGTGCCGGTGGCGGTGGGGGCATCTGGTAGAACGCGCCCGGTGGCGGGGGCGGTGGTGCCCCTTGCCCGCCTGCGGGGGCGCTCGACGCGGGCGGGAAGGCCAGTGACGGGAGCGGGGCGGTGCCGAGGAAGGCCGGGGGGGGCGCGCCAGCCGAGGCGACCGCCGCCCCCGGCCCTACCGTCGTGTCGCCGCTGGGAGCGGCACCCATCCCACCGCTCTGGAATTGGGTCATCCCAATCTGGATCGTGTCGCCGTCGTGCAGCGGCGTCGGCTTGGTGATCGGCGTGCCGTTGACGCGCGTGCCGTTGGCCGAATCGAGGTCGGCGATGGTGACGCCCGCCTCGCCGACCGTGAGGCGGGCGTGCTGCCGCGAGACCTGCGTATCGGTGAGGACGATCGCGTTATCTGCTTGCCGCCCGATCGTGATCTCCGGCTGATCGAGCGCATAGACCTGCAAGGTGTCCTGGCGGAGTAGGCGCGGCGGGTTCGCGCGGATCGCCGGGATCGGCGCGGTGCGCGCTTGGGACGGCGGCACTAGCAGCGTCGCACCCGGATCGACCGCCGCCGCCGGGTCTCCCTCCACCAGGAGGACTGTCTCGCCCAGGCGCAGACGATCGCCGGGGTGCAGGCGTCGCGTCGCGCCGATCCGCTGATCATTGACATAGGTGCCGTTGGCCGAGTCGAGATCGGTGATGGTCGGCCCTTCCGGCCCGTTCGTGAGCCGCGCGTGGCTGCGCGAGAGCTGTCGATCGTCGATGACGATCGTGTTCCCCTCTTGCCTGCCGATGGTGATCTCCCCTTCGGCGAGGGTGAAGACGCGCCCGGCCTCCGGTCCCTGCTGAACCCGCAGACGAATTGCTCGCTCCATACTGGCTCGTCTTCCTTCCACGCCGCACCGCACAGTATATTTCTCGAACTAACGTCCGATCGCCGGCGCTCGTTTCGCTATCGTGGCAGCCGATATGCGACAGTATGCCGCGCGCAGTGGGCCGACGGCGCGAGTGTAGCGGTGGTGGAGGGTGTGGGCAAGCGCGCGCTGGCCCGCTTCTACAACGGTAGGGCGCGAATAGGTGCCCTGTGGGCGATTGAGTACGTCTCTGGGGGTGAGCGATGACGCCAGAGGGGCAGGTGAGGGACGAGGCACCAACGATTGTCGTCGGTGCGGGGCTGGCGGGCCTCGTCTGTGCGCGGGCACTGCTCGATGCGGGCGCGCCGGTGCGTCTGTTGGAAGCCAATGCCGAGGTCGGCGGACGTGTGCGGACCGATCTCCGCGATGGCTACCGGCTCGATCGTGGTTTCCAGGTGCTCTTCACCGCCTATCCGGCGGCGCGTCGCTGGCTCGATCTCGCCCAACTCGACTTGCAGCCCTTCGATCCTGGCGCCGCGATCCGCTATGGCGGCGGCTGGGCGATCCTCGGTGATCCCCGCCGCGATCCCGGCGCGCTGCTCCCATCGATCACCACGACCGTCGTCGGGTTGGGGGATAAGCTGCGGACTCTCGCCCTCGCGGCAAGGCTGACGACGCGGGACTGGGACGGTGTGTGCGCGATCGCGGGCGAGGATCGCCCCACCCTCGACTATTTGCGCGCGTGCGGTTTCTCCGATGCGTACATCGACCGTTTCATCCGGCCTTTCTACGGCGGTATCTATCTCGATCGGAGTCTCACCACGAGCGCGCGGGTTTTCGCGTTCACCTTGCGGATGCTGGCGACCGGTGATATCGGCGTCCCCGCCGAGGGGATCGGGGCGATCACGCGCCAACTCGCGGCGGGACTCCCACCCGCCACGCTCCAAACGGGCGTGCGTGTTCGTGCGCTGCTGCGCGAGAGCGGGCGTGTGGTGGGCGTGCAGACCGCTGCCGGAGCGGTGCGCGGCGCGCGCGTGGTGGTGGCGACGGCGAGCACCGAAGCGGCGGCGCTGACCGGCTTGCCCCTGCCGACCGCCGGTATCGGGGCGACGGTGGTCTACTTCGGCTCGGCCACGCCGCTCGTCGGGCACAAGAAGATCCTGCTAGACCCGGAGCCGGGCGCGTTCATCAACAACGCCGTTCAGTTGAGCAATATCGCCCCCGCATACGCGCCTCCCGGTCGGCATCTCTTCGCTTGCTCGGTTCTTGGCGTGCCGGATCTCGCCGACGAGGCGATCATCGCGCGCTGCCGCGCGACGCTCGCGGTCTGGTTCGGCGCGACGGCGACCGCGCCAGAACGGTTAAGCGCCCTGGGCGTGGTGCGCATCCCGTTCGCGCAGTTCGCGCAGCCCGCCGGGGTCCACGATACGTTGCCGCGCAATCGCACGGCGATCCCCGGCCTCTTCCTGGCCGGGGAATACACCGAGGATAGCAGTATTAACGGGGCGTTACGCAGCGGGGAAGGGGCTGCCGGGGCAGCATTGGGCGAGCGCCGTCGCGAGGGTGCCTGAGCCGCGTCCTCGCGCGAAGCGCTATTAATGCTGGGGGGGGATGGTCGGCGCGCCCTGCAAGAAGCGGTCGATCAGCGGCTGCGGGCCGAATACCACCTCGATCTTCACGTCGTGCTCCGCCCACTTATCGAAGAAATCTTCGAGGCGCGCGGCGTACCACTCCTCGCCGCCACCGGCGTGCCACTCCCACTCCGGGCGGACCTGCACGAGCAGTTGCCGGGCCGGATCGTAGTAGCTATACGGATGCTCGACGTACTCGATCTGGTGGCAGACCGGACAACGCTTCATGTTGAAATGCCCGGACATGATCCGCTGCACCAGCTCCGGCGACTCCTCCGCATTCAAAAAGATGCAGAAGGGGACATAGTGCGTGATCTGGCAGTCGCGACAGCGCAGATCGAACTCCGTCCACTGCGTTGCGAACACATCGACGGGCGGCTGCTCCGCGATCGGTGCCGCGCCGGTATCCTCTGCCGTCGCGGCACCGAGGCCGATCAACAGCTCATCGATCGCCGACATGCCGCGCTCCGGCGGCGTGGCTTCCGCCTCGGTGCGCGGGTCCACGGTCTGCTCATTCGCCTGTTTCGATTCCTGGGACACGAATTTTCTCCTTGGTGGCGGCTCCCATCGATGGGAAGCGGCCTATACCGCTCACTGTACCCGTACAAAAAAGCATAGGCGATCGCCATACCCGCTGCCAAGCGTCAGGAGGCGGCGCGTTTCCTGGGGAACGTGTTTTGCGCCGATTCGCCCTCCCGTGGCGGGCTTACGGTGGGCCGTGCGGTGCGACGCGCGCGTTTTTGCTGATACATCCGCTCGTCGGCGAGCGCGACGAGCGAGCGCGCCCGTTCGCGGTCCTGGCTGCGGGCGGCCACACCGACCGAGATCGCCGGGAGGGGCAGATAGACCCCTTCGATCTCGAAGTTTGGCGTCTGGTGCAGCACCTCGAGCAGCGCCGCTGTGCGCGCGCACGCCCCGGCCTCATCTAACCCAGGGAAGAGGATCGCGAACTCATCGCCACCATAGCGGGCGACGAGCTCATTCGGCAGGCTATGCGCGCTGATAAGCTGTGCGAGGGTGCGGAGCGCGGCGTCACCGGCGAGGTGGCCGTGATTGTCGTTCAAGGCCTTCAGTCCGTCCACGTCGAGCAGCGCGAGAGCGAGCGGCCCCGATGTCTCGGCGAGCGCTTCTTCCAGACGCTCGTAGAAGTGGCGGTGATTGGCGATGCCGGTCAACCCATCGAGGCGTGCGATCCGCCGGACGTCGTCGTGGAGTTGGGCGACCTCGATCACCTGCGCCAGCTGGCCCGCGATGATCGTCAGGAGCGTCGTATCCTCCGCGTCGAAGGCGGCGACGCGTGTGCTCTCGGCATTGAGGACGCCGATGATCCGCCCCTCGCTGAGGAGCGGCACGGCCAGCTCGGAGCGCGCGGACCAGCCATTGATGATCAGCGGGCGGGCGTCCTCGCGAATATCATCGAGACGCACGGCGACCTGATGTTCCGCCACCCAGCCGACAAGCCCTTGCCCCGTCGGGACGGTGATCGGCCCGATGTCCGGGGTGATGCCGATCTGCCCGACCAACGCGCCGCTCACCCGATCCACGATGTAGATGTCCACCGAGCGGGTCCCGAGTTCGCGGCGCAGCAGCTCGACGACACGACGCAGAAAAGCGGGCAGTTCGATCGAAGAGCCGCGCAACTGCGCGATCTGATAGACGATCCGCATCGCGCGAGTGTTGACATCCATCGCCTGACTCGCGACCGCCAGCCCCTGCGACTGCTCGGTCGCCCGTTGGTGCGGAGCCAACAACCAGCCCGGCGAGGCGCTGGCCCGCAGGAAGGCCGTGACGACGCGCGGGTCGAACTGCTGCCCGCCGCACCGCACGATCTCATGGCGGGCTTCCTCCAGTCCCGGTGCGCGTCGATAGGGACGGTCGGTCGTCATCGTGTCGAACGTGTCGGCGACGCAGATGATCGCCGCGCCGAGCGGAATCTCCTCACCACGCAAGCCGCTCGGGTAGCCGCCGCCGTCATAGCGCTCATGATGATGGCGGACGAGCGGGACCAGTGGCATCAGCGCCGGATTATCCGAGAGGATGCGCGCGCCGAGGTCCGCATGCTGCTCGATCATGGTGCGCTCATCGGGATCGAGGCGACCGGGCTTCTGGAGGACCGCATCGGGGATGCCGATCTTGCCGATGTCATGCAGCAGTCCGGCCAACTCGATCGTCTCCACGTCCAGTTGCGGCAATTCGAGGGTTGAGGCGATGGCGCGCGCGTAGGCGGCGACCCGCTCCGAGTGCCCGTGCGTGTACGAATCTTTCGCATCGACCGTGGCGGCGAGGGTACGGATACCGGAGAGGTAGAGATCGCGCATCCGGCCATATAGCTGGGCGTTCTCGGTGGCGATGGCGAGTTGCCCGGCCACGGTGCGGAGGAGGGTGAGATCCTCGCTCGAATAGGGGAGATCGCCACGCTTCAGGCCGAGCGTCAGGAGCGCGACCGGGTGGCCCTTATGCATCAGCGGGACGAGCAGCGCTTCTTCCTCGGAGCGGATCTCGAAGTGCTGCACGACCTTCCATGCTGCCGCGCGCATTTCGAGCACCGTCGGGTGCTGCGGGGAGAGGAAGAGGGACTCCTCCTCGGCCGGAACCCCCGCGCTCACCCAGTGATGGAACGTGCCTTCGTTGCGATCGTGCAGATAGAGGCGCGCGTGGTGCGCGCCCATCGTCTGCCGGATCAGCTCCACCGTTGACTGGGCCAGTTCGTCGGGATCGAGGATGCTGTTCATCCGCTGCCCGAACTCCAACAATTGGCGTCGGTAGTCGTACCCCTCGCGATCGAAGAGCCGATCGATCTGCTGTTGCAAGAGCGCGCGCAGACGGTCCCCGGTCAGGACGATCAGAGCGATCAGGAGCGCCACCACCGTGACACTACCGATCGCCGTGCGATCACGAACGGCGATCGTCACGATCGCCAGCACGATGGCGTAGGCCGCCGTGATGATCGCCCCCAAGACGGAGTACACCACGCCGCGCCGCACGTAGAGGTGCATGTTCATCAGTTGGTAGCGCAAGATCGCGTAACCGAAAGAGAGAGGGATTAACGCGAGCGGCAGCACGGTGAAGTACGAGGATACGAGCGGCCGGTGTAGGAGCGCCTCCGGGATGATCGTAAGGAGCACGACCGGGGTGATCGCGAGCAGGGTCCCGACGGTGACAAGGCGCAACTGCGCTCGCTCGCGTACCGTCCCCGTGCGCCGCCAATTCCTGACCAGTAACCAACCGCCGCCCACCAAGCAGACCAAGAAATACGGGAACCCGAGCACCCTGTTCAGTGTTTGGAAGAAGGGCGTGGGATCGACGGTGGTGAATACGAACAGGAAACTGAGCATTGGTGCCGGTAACAGGACTGCATGTAGCGGCAGCGGCCTGGAGCGAAATGCGAGGACACGCTTGGTGGGGAAGACCAAGAACAGATAGGCGAAGCTGCCCATGAAAAGAGGAACGCAGATGCCGTTGACGAGGAGTACCCATTGCACCGCGTTGTCGGTGAAGGGGATAGTGAGCGCTTCCAATGCCCCGACAGAACAGAGGAGTGCCAGCGCTTGCGGGGCGGCACCACGACCGAATAATGAACTAAACACTCCGACAACGAGAAAAGCGATACCAAGGAAGAGATGCGGCTGTATACTCAGGTTTTGGGGGATATCGTTCGGCGCTTCGAGGATGATTGCTTCGCCCGTTGTCGGACGTTCGAGAACAATCTGTTGCGCCCGATCGAGTTGCATCTGGGTGATCGGCGTGGTCGGATCGATCGGTTGTCCATCGATCGCGCGAATCACATCCCCCCGGTGCGCCCGTGCCGCAGGGGACTCGCTCAAGGGGCTGATCGTTGCGACTGACCACGGCGCACCGGCGGCGTTTTGTTCGGCGGTGATGCCAATGGTCCGGCCGGTGACCTGCGCACTGCTGCTCAGGGAAAAAATGTACAGGAACGCGATTATGAGCGCGGCATTGGAAAGATATCGCGAAGAGAAGATGCTCGGGCGTGCCGCGCGCGGTAGCAAGTGCCGGGGGGGGGTAGAGGTGCGCATCGGCTAGCCTAACCACGCAAGAAGGGCGTGTAGGCGGTCCACACGCTGGCCACGCGCGGCAAGGTCCACCAAGAGTGATTCGCAGTGCTGCCGCTCGATCTCCCGGACAACCCAGGCGAAATGGAATGCCCCGCTCTTCTTCAGCGTCTCCTGGGTCACGTTACTAGCGCCCTCACGCTCCTCGCCGCGCGCAAATATTAAGGGCAATGTCGCTTTCCGTTGCGCCGCGTCGCTCTTCGTCTCCGAGGTGGCGTCGCCGATATCGTTGGCGATCTGTAGCAGTGTGCCGAAGTGCTCCCCCCATTGGTGGTAGAGCGCCAGCAGCGCGGGATCCGCCGTGCCGACTCGTGCACCGAGCTTCGCCGTACCGGCCACCAACGCTCCCGATTTGGCGCGGGCGATCGCTAGCGCCTCGGCACTCGATGTCTGTTGTCCCGTACTTGTGGCGAGGTCGGTATCCTGACCACCTGTCGCGTGTATCCCGGCTTCGGTAAGAATGCTCGTGAGAGCGATGCTCTGCTCTATCGGAGCCCCGTGCGCCGGCAAGGTGAGGAGCAGCCGTTGCGCGATCAGCAGCAGTGCCGTGCCGGTATTGATCGCGCGTGGTACCCCTGCTACGTCGATGAGCGTTGACTGATCGTTATCCTCAACCTCGTCGAGAACATCGAGCCCGGCCATGAAAATTTCGTTCGCCGCAGCCACACGTATCGCGATACGCGGATCGGCACCCGTTGCGACACCGGTGGCGAGGACGATCGCGGGCCAGAGGGGGACATCGTCGGCGCTATGGAGGACCTTCCCCGGCTGTTGTAGCGGCAGAAGGAGCAAAGAAAAAAAGGAAGGCGGCAGCGCCAGCGACGCTACCGCCTCGTGAATCACCTGGCTTATCTCGGTTAGGGGGAAAACGCTGCCCACGCGAATGTATAACTCCGCAGCGCCGGAGCGCCGACTACCACCACCAGCCAGCAGATCGGATCATCGCGAGTTGTCCACCGCCGCCCAATTGCGCGCAGAGCTTGGTCAACGCCTGCTGCTCCGCAGCGGCAAGACGGTACTCGGCCAGCGCCGCTGCCGGGTCGGCGATCGCGTCCGCCCGGAAGGTTGCGTCGCTGAAGAGACGGCGAACAACGGCTTCGATCGCTTGCATGTTCATGAGTGCTTTCTCCCTCAATCTTGCGATCGAGAACGGCAGCGCTCCCGTGACAATGTCCGTGATTTCCACGTAGTTACACTGTACACGAACGGAGCAACCCCTGCCTATTCCCTGATCGGCCCATTCCGTTATAGGACGTTCGTCGCATACTTCCGCTCTGCGTCTCGGGCTGTCGGCGATGTTTCCCTCCCTTGAGCTTTTCTCCTCATCACCTGACCAAAGAGCAAGGCCAAGTGACCATAGGCATCAGCGCTACCGCAACCATATCGTCCGCGCCGGTGGCCGATAACCATCGAGCGTTAGGACCACCTTTATTTGACGAGAACTCCCGGCATTCTCGTCCGATAGTACCGAGAGGATATCCGATCATACCGCCGCTCGGTACATTTGGGCTGGCGCTTCTAGACGATAGTATACTGACGTGCAAGCCTTTTGTCTCTAGTACTTGTGTCTTTTAAAGGTACCTTTTTGGGCAATTGTCGGGCGCTGCCCGCGAATTTGTGCCGATCGGCGTGAAGAGACGCGAAAACGCCACAGGGGCCGCCCGACGCAGCTGCGTCGGGCGGCCCCTGTGGCGGCGATCGATGTGGTGGAGATGGGGGGAATCGAACCCCCGTCCAGAAACTTCCGCTGGGAATATCCTACAAGCGTAGTCGAGGTTTTGGTTTCGCAGCAGGGACGACCCTCGACGGCCTGCCCTGCCCCTAGTAAGCTAGTCTTGGGCGTCGCTCAGCTCGCAATCGGCGACGCAGCACCCTGACTTTATGACGTTCGACTACGGCCCCGTCAGGGTGAGGACCGCGCGAACGTGGCTACCTAGGCAGCCAGAGCGTAAGAAGTTTCGCCAGTTATGGCGTTGCCCGTTGTTATCGGGGAACCCGGGCGCCCCGGCTTGCAATTCCCTAGCGTACATCCCTGTCGAAGCCAGGCATCCCCAGGTCCGCTAGTGACTGACATAATGATACGCGATCGCGGGGCAGTGCCGCAAGAATGGCATCGTCGACGCAGCTCAGTTGCGCGAGCGCAGGGCGCGCGCGACATCGCGCTTGGCATCGCGCTCGGCCATCGCGTCGCGCTTGTCGTAGAGCTTTTTCCCCTTGCCGAGGCCGAGTTCGATCTTGGCGCGCGGCCCCTTGAGGTAGAGGCGCAGGGGGACGAGCGTAAGTCCCTTCTGCCCGAGCTCCGCGCGCAGCCGGGCGATCTCGCGCCGATGCAGTAGCAGCTTCTTGGGGCGCAGGGGATCGTGCTGGAAGTACTCGCTGGCCTGCTCGTAGGGGGAGATGTGCATGCCGATCAGCCACACCTCGCCCGCATCGATCCGCGCGTAGGCATCGCGCAAGTTGATCTTGCCCGCCCGCACCGATTTGATCTCGGTGCCGGTGAGCGCGACCCCCGCCTCGATCGTCTCCAGGATCGCGTACTCGAAGCGGGCCTGGCGATTCGACGTGACCAGCTTCTCGCTCGTGTCGCGTTCTCCGCTATTCTTCGGCTGGGTTGTCAGTGTCGTTTTCGTCGCCATCTCCCAATGATAACGGTCCGGGCGAGGCGCGACAACCGCCCCGCTCAGGGAAGGCGCAGGGTGACGGCGGTGCCGAGCGCGATCGCCGCCGTGCCAACGCGATCCGCGCGCCCGCCGATCCGCGCCAACTCCAGCAGATCGCCGCTGCCGAAGAGGGCGACGATGCTCCCCGCCGGTGACCCGTCGTAGGTGGCGACGAGCCCCTGACAGGCGTAGCCCGCACCGGTCACGGTCGCGCCCGCCAAGCGCTCCGGCGCGACCCCCGCGAAGAGCCTTCGCGGGATGTTGCTGACGAGATTGCCGAAGCCGTCGATGTGGACGATCTCGCCGGTGACGGTCTGCTGTGCCGCGTCGCCCCACGTCGCCCAGAAGCGTGGGAGGCGCACGAGCGTCTCCAGGGCGAGAGGCGGGCCGAGCGCGGCGAAGTCCGCCCCACTCGCCAACCGGGCGGCGGCGGGTGCGAAGATGTCCCGTCCGTGGAAAGTGGCGCTGATCGGATTGCCCGCGCTCGCCAGTGTGAAGTCGGGGTTGGCGATGGTGCGGGCCTCGGCGACGGGCTGCGCGTCCAGGATCGGCGTGAAGATGCCGTTGTCCGGCCCGATGAAGATCCCCACTCCCGGCACGCGGAGCGCGAGCGCCCGCCGCGCCGTGCCGACGCCCGGATCGACGACCGCGACATGGACGCTCCCCGGCGGGCAGTAGGGATAGGCGGCGGCGAGTAGGAAGGCCCCCTCGCGGATCGCCTGAGGGCTGACCTGATGGGTCAGGTCGATGATCGTCGCGTCGGGGCAGTAGGTAAGGATCACGCTATGCAGCACCCCGACGTAGATCCCCGTGAGTCCGAAGTCAGTGAGCAGCGTGATCAGCGGTCGTTGTCGCATCGTCCCTCTGAGAGCGGCGGGCGGCGGGGGCCTTTCCCCGCCGCCCTGTACTGACGCGGCCTTGTTCGCTAACGCTCGCCGAGGAGTTTGCCGAGCGCGCGCCGCTCGATCGTGCGCACCTCATCAGCGGCGATGTCCAGCCCTGCCCCGATCTCCACGAGGGTGTGATTGTACGAGCCGTCGAGGGCGAAACGTAGGCGTAGCACAAGCTTCTCGCGCTCGTCCAGCCCTTGCAAGCGTTCCGCGAGGACAGCGATCTGCGGCATTATGGTGGACACCAGCACCTCCTTTGTTGCTCGTTCATTGGTTTGTACCAGCTGGTGCGAGAAGTATAGCACGGTGGAGAATGGCCACACTTGTTGACTAGTCGGCCCAGAAGCGCGAGGGACGAGGGCGATCGATGAACACAGTAGGGGGCGGCTGCGAAAACAGCCGCCCCGTATCGAAGGGTATGGTGTCTTGCTCTTGCTACGCCGCCCGCTACCCCAGGAAGGCGTGGTCGAGCACCATCGCCAGGAAGAGGAGCGCCAGGTAGAGCAGGGAGTAGAGATAGAGCCGCCGCGCGGCCTGCTGCGTCCGCTCCCGCAACAGCCGCACCGCGTCCCAGAGGAACCTGGCCCCTAACGCCAGCGCCAGGACCAGGTAGATCACGCCGCTCGTGCCGGTGACGAGGAGGAGCAAGGTTGTCGCCACCATGATCACGCTGTAGATCATGATCTGCTTGCGCGTTTCCTCGACGCCGCGCACCACCGGCATCATCGGCACCTTGGCGCGGGCGTAGTCGCCGCGAATCAGCAGGGCCAGCGCCCAGAAGTGCGGCGGGGTCCAGAAGAAGACGATCGCGAAGAGGACGAGCGCGCCCGCCGAGATAGTATTCGTGACCGCCGCCCAGCCGACCAGCGGCGGGAAGGCCCCCGCCGCGCCACCGATGACGATGTTTTGCGGGGTCGCGCGCTTCAGCCAGAGGGTGTAGATGACGACGTAGAAGAGATAGCCACCGAGCGCCAGGACCGCCGTGAGGAGATTCACCGCGACGGTCAGCAGGATGAACGACAGCGCTTCCAGCGCGATCCCGAAGACGAGCGCCTGCCAGGGGGCGATCCGCCCGGTGACGACCGGACGACCCTTGGTGCGGCCCATCTGCGTGTCGATGTCGCGGTCGATGAAGTGATTGACCGCGCCCGCGCCCCCCGAGGCGAGCGTGCCGCCGAGCAGCGTCAGCAGGACCAGCCACGGCGAGGGGAACCCACGCTGGGCGACCATCATCGCGCCCCAGGTAGTCACCAGCAGGAGGGAGATAATCTTCGGCTTCGTGAGGGCGACATAATCCGTGATCGTCTGCCGCCACTGCGGGATGACGCGCGCCTCTGCCTGCTGCTGTTCGGCCACGCTCGGTGTGGTGATGGTTCCGTTCCTCGTTACTTCGCGGCCTACAGCATCCAGCATCGCCGACGACCCCCTGTACCCGTCGTTCTCTCCGCGCCACACGAGTTCTCGCGGTCGCGCCATCCACCCGGTTTCGCACTGCTTTATCCAGGCGTCTCCGCCAACATTCTACCAAAGGCACTGTAGGGGGACAATGAAACGAGGCCGCTGAATGCGCGGCCCTACTGCTGTTTGCGCCGCTGGCGGCGCAACGAGAGGAAGGCCCCGAGGAAGAGCGCCGCCGGGTAGAGCAGGATCAGGAATATGGCGACGATCGCGCCGGTCTCCAGGGAGAAGGCACCGAGGAGCGCGCGCGCGCCGAGGAGGATTAAGAGATAGACGACGGCCCCGACGGTCAGCCCGATGATCCAGGCACGCATCAGTCCCTCTTCCCTGTCACAACGTCAGATCGCACGCCGTGATATTCACAGGCTGTTTCATAACTGGGTGAGGATCGTAAGAACTGGCGCTCTCGTTCCACGCCTGCAACGCTATCGAGGGTTACGAAACCGCCCTGTTATAGGCCCGATGCAGTTGAACGTGGATTCGAGCCGAAAGCCTGCCCGATGCGTGCTCAACTGCGCCGGTCCTACTTTATTCACCCGCATCCGTCTCCGCCCTCGCCACATCGGCGCGCAATGCGGGCGCGTGGGCGTCGCGGTTCTTGATGCCGCGCCAGATAAACCAGACCGCACCGAGCACCACGACCGCCGCGATCGGATAGTCGAATGGGCGCATCGCCTCGCGCAGCGTCTCCCAGCGCGAGCCGAGCACGAAACCGCCGTAGGCGAGCGCCCAGCACCACGGGAGCGAACCGAGGAAGGAGTAGATCAGGAACTTCGGCAGGTTCATCCGCGCCACCCCGGCGGGGAAGGAGATGAAGGTGCGGACGACCGGCAGCAGGCGCGAGAGGAAGGCGGTCGCCTCGCCATAGCGCGCGAACCAGCGGTCGGCGAGGTCGAGGTGATGCGGGGAGACGAGGATATAGCGGCCATACTTCAAGACGAATGGGCGCCCGCCGAGCGCCCCGACCCAGTAGGCGACGTATGAGCCGATCGTGCAGCCGACCGCGCCAAGGAACCCGGCCCAAAGAGTGTAGATCGCCGGGTCGCCCTTCGCCTCGACCAAGAACCAGCCCGCGAGTGGCATGGTGACCTCGCTCGGCAAAGGGATGCAGGCACTCTCGATCGCCATCGCGAGTACCACGCCGAACCAGCCGACGGTGTTGTACAGATTCTGGATGAAGCCGATCAGGGCGTTTTCGAGGCCGTGCATGGGGGGCATTCTCCGCCGGTAGCGATCATGGTGCTCAATATCGGCACCGCCGAGGACATCCTCCAGCGGTAGCTGCCCGAGAGTGTACCATCCCGGCGCGGCGAATCGTCACCGCACCGGCGTATGGAAAGCGCGGTCATGCTTCGGTCACGTCGCGCCTACTTCGCCCCCTCGGCGACCTGCGGCTTGCCCTCGCGCCAGCGCCGCCAGATGAAGCGCCCGACGAGGAGGAGGATGAGCACGATGACGATATACTGGAAGATCTTGGTGTACTGGCCGACATCTTCCCACCGCTCGCCGAGCGCCCAGCCCGCGCCGATCAGGACGCTGTTCCAGATCGCGCTGCCGATGGCGGTGTAGACGATGAAGAGCGGGAGCGCCATCCGTGTGAAGCCGGCGGGGAGGGAGATGCCGCTGCGAACGAGCGGCACCAGCCGCCCGAAGAAGACCGTCGCGCCGCCGTGGCGCTCGAACCAGCCATGTGCGCGGTCGATGTCATCGGTGCTGATGAAGGGGATCCACGAATAGCGCTCGATAAATCGCCGCAGCCGTTGCTCGCCGACCTGGTGACCGATGGCGTACAGGATCAATGCGCCGACTGTGGAACCGAGAGTGGAGGCAACGAGCACGCCGACGAAGTTAAACTCGCCCCGTGCGATCGAGAAGCCAGCCAGCGGCAGAATCGCCTCGGAGGGAATCGGCGGGATCAGGTTTTCCAGCGCGATCATGAAAGCGATCCCCACGTACCCCAATGTCTCGATCACGCGCAGCACCCACTCGGTTAATCGCTCGGTCATAGCTCCTCATCATTGACGGGTCATGCGGCGCTCGCGTCGGTACGCCACCGTACCGTTCTCCCACCGCTCGCAGTATCATAGCTGGGGTGAAGGATAGGTGAGGAGCGGTGCGATGGGCAAGCGTCCGCTGATTATCGGGGCCGACGCGGCGGGGGGCATCACCGCGTCCGAGGCGTGTCGCGTTCCTCCGACACTGGAGAATGCGGCCTACGATCGGGATGACTTCCCTTCCTATAGCCGGTGCGGCCTGCCGTATTGGCTCGGCGGCGCGGTCGCCACGCCGATCGCGGTCACCGACCGCGCGGCCCACCTGCCCGACCCGCGCGCCCTGATGCTCGGGCGGGACGGGGTGGCGGGTCGGGTCGCCTTGCCAACGACCTCCTCGCACGCCGACCTGACCTTCACCGACCTGACCACGCTCGATCGCGCCTATGCGCCGCCCTTCAACAGCGTCTCGGACCCGGCGCAGGACGCAGCGACCATGCCGCTGCGGGCGCGGCCATGAACGTCACCGCCGCGCCGACCCCCTATCCGGCGGTCAACGACGCGCTGGCGCTGCTATTGCGCGAGGCGCGCGCGATCCTCGGCGCGGAGTTCGTCGGCCTCTACCTGTATGGCTCCCTCTCGCTCGGCGATTTCACGCCCGGCAGCAGCGATGTGGACTTCTTGATTGTCACGCGCGCGGCGCTGCCCCCCATGACGCAGGAGGCGTTGGCGACCCTGCACGCGCGCCTCGCCGTCAGCGAACTGCCATACGCGCGCAAACTGGAAGGGTGGTATTTTCCGCGCGCCGCGCTGCGCCGCGACGATCCCGCCGCGCGGGCGCCGACGATCGGGGCCGACTGGCCCTTCGGCCTCGGCGAGCCGGGGCCGGTCTGGGTCGTCGAGCGCTGGATCGTCCGCGAGCGCGGGATCACGGTCGCAGGTCCACCCCCGGCCATGCTGATCGATCCGGTATCGCCGGAAGCGCTGCGCGGGGCGGTGCGCACGCTCCTGCGCGACTTCTGGGCGCGGCAGCTCGACGGCCCCGGCTGGCTCCGCACGCGCAGTTACCAGGCGTTCGCTATCCTGACGATGTGTCGCGCCCTGCACACCCTCGCCACGGGCACCGTCGTCTCCAAGCCCGCCGCCGCCGCCTGGGCGACCGCGCACCTCGATCCGCGCTGGTCGCCGCTGATCGCCCGCGCGCTCGCCTGGCGATATGACGATCGCCCCGACGATATGGCGGAGATGCTGGCCTTCGTGCGCTGGACCGTGGAGCGCGCGGCGATGGCGTAAACTCGTCATCCCGCACGCCAATGCGACAGCGGGGGCGCGAGCCGGGGCACCCATTCACGGCCAGGAGATCACGATGCGGTACATCGCCTTCCTCCGCGCGGTCAACGTCGGCAAGCGTCAGGTGAAGATGACGCGGCTGCGCGAGCTCTTCGTCGAGCTTGGCTACGGTGCTGTTTGCACCTACATCCAGACCGGCAACGTCTTCTTCGAGGCTCCCGCGACCGACCGTGCCACGCTGGAACGGGCGATCGAACGGCAACTGCTGGACGCGCTCGGCTTCGCGGTGACGACCTGCGTGCGGACGGTCGCAGAAGTTGACGCGGCGCTGGCGAGCGATCCCTTCGCCGGGGTCGTGGTCACGCCCGATACGCGCCTCTGCTGCCTCTTCACCTCGGCTCCGCTCCCCACCGATCTCGCCCTGCCGGTCATCGTGGAAAGTCGCGATTTCACGCTGACGATCGTCGCCGCGACCTCGGACGCGGTCTTCGTGACCATCCAGCAGTTGCCGGGCAAGGCAGGGAACGCCATCGCGTTCATCGAGAAGGAGTACAAGGTGCAGGCCACCGCTCGCTTCTTCCACACCACCCAAAAGATTGTCGCGGCGGCGCAGGGCACCGCGTAACATATCGCGGGGGAAATCATGGCGCAGATCATCGTCCGACCGGCGCGCGAGGACGAGGGTGCAGCGATAGCCTTGGTGCATGACGCCTGCTGGCGCGATACCTACACCGGCATGGTGCCGGACGCGGCCATCGCGGGTTCGCGGTTGGCCGACCGCGAGGCGCTGTGGGCGGGGTTGTTGCAGCGTCCCGCCGACGCGCGCTGCGCCCATGTCGCGGAGGACGCCGGGCGGATCGTCGGGTGCGCCTGGGGTGGCCCGGAAGAGTCGGGCGATCCGGTCTATCGCGCGGAACTGCTCGGTCTCTACTTGCTGCGCGACTATCGCGGGCGTGGCCTCGGTCGCGCGCTGCTCGGCGCGACGGTCGGCGCGCTGCGGGCGCAGGGTCACCCGAATCTCCTGCTCTGGGCGCTGGCCGATAACACGGCGGCGCGTGGCTTCTACCGCGCGCTCGGCGGCGAGTTGCTGCGGGAACGCGACGGCGACATGCGCGGCTTCCCGATCCGCGAGGTCGCCTACGGCTGGTCCGAAAGCGCCCCACTCGTGCGAAATGCCTTGGAGGGCGAGTAGTGGTATGACGGACGTTGTTGAGGGTGTGCCGCTCAGGCCCAGCCGCGCCGTTGCGCCAGCCAACGCCGCGCCACGATTCCTTGCGCGTCCTGGAAGGCGCGAACGGTGGGGATGCCAGGCGGCGGGGATTGGGCCGCCTGCCAGGTGAAGTACCCCGCGAGCAGGGCGATGAAGGCGTCGATCGCCTCGGGTGCGACGCCGCGCAGGACCGGCTGATCGAAGAGCAACGCCTCCGGTTCCGGGCCGCCCTGCATCGCCACGCTCGGGGCCATGCCGACCAGATCGAGCCACGGTGCGCCGATCCGCGCGTGCGGCCAATCGACCACGTAGACGCGCTCCGGGGTCAGCAGCAGGTTGTCGGCGCGAATGTCGAGGTGTTGGAGCGTCTCGCCGTCCGCCGCCGCCGGGGCCAGTGCCTCCAGCGCGATCAGCGCGTCCAGATGCCGCGCCGACCAGGGGTCGAGCCGTGGATCGGCGTCCCGCCGCACCCGCGTCCACCACGCCGCATTGAGGAGCGCGGAGTCGCGTGCCCGCTCGGCGATCGTCGGTGGGAGCGGGGAGGGGGTCAGCGCCGCCGCGAGCTCGCTCAGCGCACCGACCACGCGGGCCAGTTCGTCCGCGCACCAGGGCTGTTGCGGCTGCGTTCCCGCGATGTCCTCGAAGATCAGCGCGACCCAGCCGTCCCGGTCGTAGGACCAGAGGAGGCGCGGTGCTGGCGCGCTCGCCGGGAGCGCCGCCGCGATCGCGATCTCGCGCCGGTGGATGCGCGGCGAGTCCTCGTTCTGCGCCGCTCCGACCGCCTTCAGGAAAACGCGGTGCCCACCCGCTGTCAGCAGGCGTGCGGCGACGCCCGGCGAGAAGCCGCCTGGCTGACTTGTCGCCGATACGACTGGCCCCCCGAGCCAGCTCTCGACCGCCGCGCGCAGTTCGGCGGGGAGGGCGATCCAGGCGAGGCGGACGCCGACCGCCGGTGGCGGCATGGGCGCGTCCTGTCCGGCCATCGCTCAGGCGTCCGCCGCCACGCGCTCGACGATCATCGCGATCCCCTGCCCGCCGCCGATGCAGAGCGCGGCGAGTCCGCGCCGCGCGCCGCGCGCCTCCATCGCGTGGATCAGCGTCACCAGCACGCGCGCGCCGCTCGCCCCGATCGGGTGGCCGAGGGCGATCGCGCCGCCGTGCACGTTGGTCTTCGCCGGGTCCGCGCCGAGTTGCGCGCAGACCGCCAGCGATTGTGCCGCGAATGCCTCGTTCAGCTCGATCAGGTCGATGTCGTCGAGGGTCAGCCCGGCTTTCCTCAGCGCGCGCTGACTCGCCGGGATCGGCCCGAGCCCCATGACGCGCGGATCGACCCCCGCCGAGGCGTGCGCGACGATCCGCGCCAGCGGCGTCAGCCCGAGTTCGCGCGCCTTGGCGGCACTCATCACCACGACCGCCGCCGCGCCGTCGTTGATCCCCGAGGCGTTCCCGGCGGTCACCGTGCCGCCATCTAGCTTGAAGGCGGGGCGCAGCCGCGCCAAACTCTCGGCGGTCGTGCCGGGGCGCGGGTGCTCGTCGCGCGCGAACGTGTGGGCCTTCCCGCGCCCGGCGGGGACTTCGACCGGTACGATCTCGCGGTCGAACGCGCCCGCCTCGATCGCCGCGACCGCACGTTCCTGGCTGCGCGCCGCGAACGCATCCTGCGCCGCGCGCCCGATGCCGAACTGCTCGGCGACATTCTCGGCGGTGATCCCCATCGGGTAGCCTTGGAAGGCGTCGATCAGGCCGTCGCGCATCAGCGTGTCGATGATCGCGCCATCGCCGAGCCGGTAGCCCGCACGCGCCTTTTCGAGCGCGTAGGGGGCGCGGCTCATGTTCTCCATGCCGCCCGCCACCACGATCGCCGCGTCACCGAGCCGGATCGCGTCTGCTGCCAGGGCGATCGCCTTCAGGCCCGAGCCGCAGAGCTTGTTGATCGTCGTCGCCGGAACTTCCACCGGCAGCCCGGCCCCGATCGCCGCCTGCCGCGCCGGGCCTTGCCCGACAGCGGCGGTCAGGACCATCCCCATGATCACGTCGTCGACCTGCGCGGGCGCGACCCCGGCCCGCCGCAGCGCCTCCGTGATCACCAGCTTGCCCAACTCGATCGCCGTCACCTCGGCCAGCGACCCGCCGAACGACCCTATCGGCGTCCGCACCGCCCCGACGATCACCGCATCCTGGATTGGCTGTGTGCTCATGATGTCCTTCAGGAAGTCCGTAGTCCGTAGTCCGTGGTCCGTGGTAGTCGGGTGAAAGCGCGAGCGTGTTGCGCTTCCTCCGATACTCTACGGACCACGGACTACCGACTACGGACTTGCTACTCGTCGCTCTTCGCCGCTGCGGACGCCTCGCGAATCTGCTCGACCACGCTGGCGTCGGCGAGGGTGGTGGTGTCGCCGAGGGTGCGTCCGCTCGCCACGTCCCGCAAGAGGCGGCGCATGATCTTGCCGGACCGGGTCTTGGGGAGGTCCGGCGTGAACATGACGGTCTTCGGGCGGGCGAACGCGCCGATCTGCCTGGCGACGTGCTGCCGCAACTCCTGGCCGACTTCGGGCGTCGGCTCGATCCCGGAGCGCAGGGTCACGAAGCAGAAGATCGCCTCGCCGGTCACCGGATCGGGCTGCCCGACCACCGCCGCCTCCGCCACGCGCGGGTCGCTGACGAGCGAGCTCTCGATCTCGGTCGTGCTGATCCGGTGTCCCGAGATGTTCATCACGTCGTCCACGCGCCCGAGGAGCCAGTAATACCCCTCCTCGTCGCGCTTGCAGCCGTCCCCGACGAAGTATTTGCCCGGATAACGGCTCCAGTACGTCTCCTGATAGCGGTCCGGGTCGTTGTAGATGCCGCGCAGCATCGAGGGCCAGGGCTTGGTCAGCACGAGATAGCCGCCCCGCCCGAGTGGGACCGAGTTCCCGGCATCGTCCACCACGTCCGCCGAGACACCCGGAAGGGGGAAGGTCGCCGAGCCGGGTTTGGTCGTCGTGACACCCGGCAGCGGCGAGAGCATCATCGCGCCGGTCTCGGTCTGCCACCAGGTATCGACGATCGGGCAGCGCTCGCCGCCGATGTAGGTGTTGTACCAGATCCACGCCTCCGGGTTGATCGGCTCGCCGACCGTGCCGAGAACCCGTAGCGATGAGAGGTCATGCTTCTGCGCGTGCTCCGCCCCCCACTTCATGTGGGTGCGGATGGCGGTGGGGGCGCAGTAGAGGATCGAGACCTTGTAGTGCTCGATGATCGCCCACCAGCGATCGTAGCCCGGATAATCGGGCGTTCCCTCGTAGAGGATGCTCGTCGCGCCGTTGGCGAGCGGGCCGTAGACGATGTAGGAGTGCCCGGTCACCCAGCCGATGTCGGCGGCAGCCCAGTAGATATCCTCGTCGTGCAGATCGAAGACGTACTTGTGCGTGAAGGCGGTGCCGACGAGATAGCCGCCCGTGGTGTGCAGGATCCCCTTCGGCTTGCCGGTCGAGCCGGAGGTATAGAGGAGATAGAGCATGTCCTCGCTGTCCATCTCCTCCGGCGCGCACTCGTCCCTCTGTCCCGGCATGACCTCGTGCCACCAGACATCGCGCCCCGCCTGCATCGTCACCGCGCTCTCGCTGCGGCGGACGACGAGAACCTTGCTGACATCCGGCGTCTCGGTCAGCGCCCGATCGGCCTGCGCCTTCAGGGAGTACGGTTTGCCGCGCCGGAAGCCGCCATCGGCGGTGACGACGAAGCGGGCGTCGGCGTCGAGGATGCGGTCGCGCAACGCCTCCGCCGAGAAGCCGCCGAAGACGACCGTATGCGGCGCGCCGAGGCGGGCGCAGGCGAGCATCGCGATCGGCAATTCGGGGATCATCGGCATGTAGATCGCCACCCGGTCGCCGCGTCGCACGCCGAGTTCCTTCATCGCGTTGGCGCAGCGGCAAACCTCGGTCAGCAAGTCGCTGTAGGTGATGGTGCGGCGGTCGCCCGGCTCGCCCTCGAAGTAGTAGGCGACGCGGTCGCCGTGCCCCGCCGCGACGTGGCGATCGACGCAATTAACGGAGGCGTTCAGCTTGCCGCCGATGAACCACCTGGCGAAAGGTGGCTGCCAATCGAGCACCGTATCCCACGGCGTGGACCATTCCAGGCTTTTGGCCTGATCCTCCCAGAAACCCTCGAAGTCCTCGTCCGCCCGGCGATAGAGGCTGTCATCGCTGATCAGGGCGTGCGCTCGGAACGCCGATGAGGGCGGGAACTTGCGATTCTCGCCGTATAGTGCCTCGATCGCGTCATTGTGCTCCGCCATCGTCCCTCCTCCTCACGGCCCACACGCGGCACACTGCGGCTCGTCGCAGCGATTCGTCCGTCATTCTAGCACGCAGCCGATCGGCCCTATGCCTCAGGGCGCGGCGGGCTGTTGGGGGTGTGCGCCACGATGCAGCCGAGGCAGGAGGCGAGATCGGCGCAGCCGCACTCTAATCCGTCACGGAGCGCCTGCTGGATGATCATCGCCTCGGCGAGCACGCGGTCGATCTCGCCGAGCTTCCGGCGTGCCAGCCCCTGCCAGCGCGCGGCCAGCGGCGCGTCGGCCTCGCCCGCGCCGAGCAGGGCGCGGATCTCATCGAGCGCGAAGCCGAGGCCGCGCGCCGCGCCGATGAAGGCGAGGCGTTCCAGGATCGCCGCGTCGTAACGGCGCTGGCCGCCGACCCGTTCCGGCGCGGGCAGGAGGGCGATGCTCTCGTAGTAGCGGATCGCCGAGGCGCGCAGTCCGGCCTCGCGCGCCACCTGGCCGATCGTCAATCTCGCCATCCTGCCCCCCTTGACTTCAAGCCGACTTGAACCGTTACCCTCCGATTCTACGGCCCACGCCGACCTTGGAGCAATGGGCCAGTACACGAGAGGAGTCCGTGATGACAGGATTACCGGCGGTATCCGATGCGACGTTCGAGGCGACCGTGGAGGGGGCGACCGGGCCGGTGCTGGTCGATTTCTGGGCGAACTGGTGCCGCCCTTGCCACGCCCTCGCCCCGATCCTGGCGGAGATCGCGCGCGAGCAGGGGGAGCGGCTGACGATCGTGCAACTGAACGTGGAGGAGAACGAGCGTACCCCCCTGCGCTTCGGCGTGATGAGCTTTCCGACCCTCCTCCTCTTCCGCGACGGCGAGGTGGTGGAGCAACTGATCGGCACGCGCCCGAAAGGGAAGTTGATGCAGGAGTTGGCGCCGTACCTGGGGTAGATCGGGCAGCGCCGCGCGGAGCAAAGTGCCTTCCGCGCGGCGCTGATTGTTATCTCCGGTCGATCGTGGACTCGGGGAGCTTCGCCGCCTCATAGAGGCGGCTACTGATCTCGGTTCCAGCAGCGATAGTTTCTTCGATAATCTCGTATATGTTGGTCACCGCTATACATTCCCATGATACTATTTCACCGTATGTGTTGTTGTACGAGTGTTCTTCTTGCTTTCCCAATTGCTCTGCCTTTTGGCGGGCTGTTTCTTCATCATACGCCCTTACCACACGAACTTGCTCATCACAGGTCCACGGCCCGATGGCGTCATGGTTGACGCGGCATAGCAAGAGTAACGTCGCGCCATACCCTTTTCGTCCAGCTGCTCTTGCCGTTCCATCGTTATTGCTCGTCGAGCGCGAGGGTGTGCGGATGCCGATACCCCTTGTCGAGGTAGTAGGTCATGCTCTGGAGCATCGTGACCGGATCGATGTCGCGCACGCAGACCCATTCCGGCACCTGCAACACGACCGGCGCATAGTTGAGGATCGCGCCTACTTCGCCGGCGATCAGGCGGTCCGCGGTCCGCTGCGCGGCGCGGGCGGGGGTGGCGACGATGCCGATCCTGATGCCGCGCTCCGCGACGACCTCCGCGATCCGCTCCTCGGGCAGGATCGCCGGGGTGTCCTGGCCCGCGCGCGCGCCGATCTTGGCCGGGTCGTCATCGAAGACCACCGCGATGTTGAAATTGCTCTCCAGAAAGCCGCGATAGCGCGCGATCGCCTGTCCCAGATTGCCGAAGCCGACGAGCGCCACGTCCCATTGCCGGGTCAGGTTGAGGATCTGCCGGATCTCGTGCGCCAGGGTCGCGATGGCATAGCCTTTCCCCTGCTTGCCGAAGCGCCCGAAATAGGAGAGGTCGCGTCGGATCTGCGCGGCGGTGACACCGATGCGCTCGGCGAGGTCGGTGGAGGACATGTTCGTCACGCCGAGCCGCAGTGCTTCGTCGAGGGTTCGGGCGTAGATCGGCAGGCGGCGGATAACCACCTCCGGTATCTGCGGCTCGCCGCCGTGACCGTTACGCGCCACATGGTGCTCCGTCAATCCCTGCCGCCGGTCGCTCGCCACGTTGCCCCCCCACCCCTGCGCCGCTCCGTCGCCGTCCGCCACATCTCGCGTGCCGCGCAGCGGGCGCGAAGTGTGGCGGGAATGCGAGGTTGTGCAGAGTATAACGAATGGCGGACGCGGATGTTGCTCTGGCACCGACCCTGCGATACACCAACCCGGATAGGGCTTCGCTATCGGCTAATATACGGTCTAACCGACGATATAGAGGGCTATGCTCGGGGAAGGGGCAGTGATGGAAATCGCACGCCAGGACGATCTGTGGCTCCTCGCGCCCGATGTGGCCTGCTTGCCAGGGCCGATCGTCAATGTGTACCTGGTCGGGCGGCCAGGCGTGGGCGACCGTGGCTGGACGCTGATCGACGCCGGGATGGTCGGCATGACGGAGCAAATCGCCCGCGCCGCCGCCGCGCGCTTCGGTGCCGCTGCGCGCCCGGCGGCGATCGTGCTCACGCACGGCCATGTCGATCACGTCAGCGCCCTCGAGGAACTGGCCGAACGCTGGGACGCGCCCATCTACGCGCACCCGCGCGAATTGCCGTACCTGACCGGACGTTCGACTTACCCGCCGCCCGATCCGACCGTGGGTGGCGGCCTGATGTCGCGGCTTTCCGTACTATTCCCGCGTGGTCCGCTCGATCTGGGTGCGCGCGTACAGGCTTTGCCCGACGATGGCGGCGTGCCGAATCTCCCCGACTGGCGTGCGCTCCCGACGCCCGGTCATGCGCCCGGCCATGTCTCGTTCTTCCGCGAGGCCGATCGACTGCTGATCGCCGGGGATGCCTTCGTGACGACGAAGCAGGAGTCGTTCGTCGCCGCGCTGCTGAAGCCGATCTCCATCCAGGGGCCACCGACCTACTTCACTCCGGACTGGGACGCCGCGCGCCGCTCGGTGGAAGCGTTGGCCGCACTCCACCCCGCCAGCGCCGGAACTGGGCACGGGCGACCGCTGGCCGGGGTGCGGTTGGACGAGGCGTTGGGTCGCCTGGCGCGCAATTTCGATCACCTGGCGGTGCCAAAGCAGGGGCGCTACGTGTCGCAGCCTGCTGTGGCGGACGAGCGTGGCGTGGTGTCCGTGCCGCCTCCCCCCCTCGACGTGCGGGGCACGCGCTATGGCGGCATCGCCTCGGCGCTCCTCGCCGCCATCCTGCTGACGGCGCTCAGGCGACGCCTGGGCAAATCGCGCTGAGCTGTCGCCGCCGATCGCGCCCGGATTCGTGCTTCGTCGGAGGCCGTTCCGGGCGCGATGGTATACTAGCGTGGAGCGAGGTGTGCGCGACATATCCCGATGGGTGCAATTTCGCGCACCGCTATCTTTCGGCATACTGCTTACTGTAGATGGAGGATATCGCCCCTATGAGCGAGCAATTACCGGCGACCCTGACCGATTTGGGCGGACGTATCGAAGAAATCGGGAGGCGTCTTTGACTTACCCGCGAAAGAGGCGCAGATCGCCGAACTCGAAGAGTTGAGCGTCGCCCCCGACTTTTGGAGCGACACGCGCGCCGCGCAAGGGACGATGCGGAAACTGACGAGCCTGCGCGAGCAGGTCGGCGAGTGGCGCTCGTTCAGCCAGGGGATCGCCGATGCGGGCGAGCTGCTCGACATGGCGCTCGTCGAGGGCGACGAAGGGGTAGTCGAGGAGGTCAACCGCGAGGTCGAGGCGCTGTCCACGCGCGTGGCGGCGCTCGAAACGCGCCTGATGCTCTCCGGTCCCTACGACGATCACGACGTGATCATGAGCTTTACCGCCGGGGCGGGCGGGGTCGATGCCCAGGATTGGGCCGAGATGCTGCTGCGGATGTATCTGCGCTGGGCCGAGCGACGCGGCTTCAAGACCGAGGTGCTCGACTATACGGAGGGCGAGGAGGCGGGCATCAAGAGCGCCAGCATCGAGATTCGTGGTGCCGACGCCTATGGCTTCACGCGCGGCGAGAAGGGTGTGCACCGCCTCGTGCGCCTCTCGCCATTCGACCAGGCGCATCGTCGCCACACCGCCTTTGCCCAGGTGGAGGTAATGCCGGAGGTGGAGGAGGCAGGCGATCTGGAGATCAACGACGACGACTTGCGGGTCGATACCTACCGCGCCTCCGGGGCGGGCGGCCAGCACGTTAACAAGACCTCGTCGGCGATTCGCATCACCCACCTCCCGACCAACATCGTCGTCACCTGCCAGAACGAACGTTCGCAGATGCAGAATCGCGAGTCCGCGATGAAGATCCTGCGCGCCAAGCTGCTCGACCTGCGCGAGCGCGAGCGCGAGGAGGAACGGGCGCGGCTGAAGGGTGAACGATTGGCCGCCGAGTTCGGCAGTCAGATCCGCTCCTACGTCCTGCATCCCTACACGATGGTGAAGGACAACCGCACCGACGCCCAAACCGGCAACATCCAGGGTGTCCTCGATGGCGACCTCGATCCGTTCATCGATGCCTACTTGCGCGGCCAGATCGGGAGCGGCGAGGATATGCTGGCCGAAGGCGCGAGCGCATAGGAGCGGGCGCGGATGGGGCGGTGGTGGCGGGCGGTTTGGGTGGTGGCCCTGGCTTGTTCGCTGGGGCTCACCACCACGCCCCCGGTTGCCGCCGCCCCGGATGGTGCGCGACAGGCCCCGGCCTTCCGCGTCATCGCGCAGTCGGCGAAGCCGGAGTTCCCGGCGCGGATCACCTTCGATCTGACCGTCGCGAGCGATGGCGCGCCGATCACCGCCGCGCGCCTCTTCTACCGCCCGGTCGCCGCCGAGGTCACGAACCTCGCCGTGGCGGAGGTCCGCACCGCGCAACAACTGACGATCCAGCAGGTCGTGGACATGCGCGCGAACTACCTGCCGCCCGGCCTCGATCTGCAATACGTCTGGTCGCTGACCGACGCGGTGGGGAACGAGTTCACGACCGCCCCGCAAACCTTCCTCTACCAGGACGAGCGTTTCCCCTGGCACACCGTCAGCGGTGGTCAGGTGACGGTTCATTACTACGTCGGCGACGAGGCGTTCGGGCGCGACATTCTCGGCACGGCACAGCGGACGATCGCCGACCTCGGCACACGCTTTGGCGTCGCCGGGACGCGCCCAATCCACATCGTCGTCTACGGTAATACCCGCGACTTCGCCGGTTCGCTCCCCGCGAACAGCGCCGAATGGATCGGCGGACAGGCGCACCCCGACCTGGGCCTGATCGTGACCGGTATCGCGCCCGAAGGGGGGCATGTTGCCGAGATTCGACGCATCGTGCCGCACGAGGTGAGCCATCTCCTCCTCTACGAGGCGACTGCCAATCCCTACGGCGGCGTGCCGCACTGGCTCGATGAGGGGCTGGCCGTCTACAACCAGGAGACCGTCGACAGCTCGCTCGATGCGCTCCTCGCGCGCGCCGTCTCGTCCGGGGCGCTCCTGCCCGCGCGCGCGCTCAATTCCAACTTTCCGCTCGATCCGACCGCCGCGCGCCTCTCCTACGCCGAGAGCGTCAGCCTGGTCCGCTTCATTCTCGCGCGCTATGGCGACGCGAAACTCGGCGAGCTGCTGCGCGGCTTCGGGGCCGCGCTTTCCCCGGATGAAGCGCTGGTGCGCGTTTTTGGCTTCGACACCGATGGGCTCGACCGGGAGTGGAAGGCGAGCCTCAACTACGCGGGCGACCGACCGGATGCGACCCTCGCGAGCGACAGCGACATCGGGATCGTCGATCGCGCCCTCGCCCGGCTGGGGATCGCCGTGCCCGCTGCGGTGCTGATGCCGCTGCTCGCGCTCGCGCTCATCATCGTCGGCGGGCTGATCGTGCGGCGGCGGCGTCCGCTCGTTTCGTAGGGAGAATGGGGATGGACGAGCTCCGTATCCGCGCGCGGGAGGCGCGCGATCTGGCGGCGGTCACCGCGCTCTTTTCCTGCCCCGGCGTGATCTGGGGCACGCTGCAACTCCCTTTCCGGTCGGAAGATGAGCGCCGCGAGCAGTTCGCGCGACAATCACCCGGCGCGCACCTCCTGGTCGCGGAGATCGATGGTCGGGTTGATCGGCCAACTCGGCTTGCAGGCGCAGCAGCATCCCCGCCGCCGCCACTGCGGCAGCATCGGGATGGCCGTCCATGACGCTTTCACCGGTCGTGGGGTCGGCAGCGCGCTTGTCGCCGCCGCGCTCGAACTGGCCGAGCGCTGGCTGGCATTGCGCCGGATCGAGCTGGAGGTCTATAGCGATAATCCCGCCGCGATCGCGCTCTACAAGAAGTTCGGCTTCGTCCGCGAAGGGGTCCTGCGCGACTTCGCCTTCCGCGACGGAGCCTATGTCGATGCCTACCTGATGGCACGTATACGCGGCGGTGCCGATTAAGCGGGGATACGTTCGGGCAGCGTGAAGGTGAAGGTGCTGCCCCGTCCCGGCACGCTTTCTACCGCGATTGTGCCGCCGTGTCCCTCCACGATCTGCCGCACGATGTAGAGGCCGAGCCCCGTGCCGCTGATCCGCCCCTGTGCCGCCGAGCCGCGCATGAACGGCGTAAAAAGGAGACGTTGCTCATCTGGGGCTATGCCCAGCCCCTGATCGCTGACGGACGCGACTGCCCCGCCCCCTTCCTGGTGGCGGATACGGAGGGTGACGGTACCACCCTCGGGCGAGTATTTCAGGCTGTTGGAAACGAGATTCGTGAGTACCTGATCGATGCGACCCGCGTCCCACTCCCCCGTCACGGCGCCCGGCGCATCGAGGACGAGGGTATGGGCCTGCCTGCGCTCCAACTGCTCCTCGAAGCGGGAGAGGACCGCGCGCCCGATCGCGGCGAGATCGCACGGCGCGGCGACGAGATCGAGCCGCCCTTGCTGGGTGCGCGAGGCGTCCAGCAGATCGCCGACGAGCGCCTCAAGGCGTTCGATCCCCGCCGCTATCCGTCCCGTATACGTCTTCAGGCGCTCCCGATCGCTCGTCTCTTGTCTGAGGTGCCGATCGAGGAGTTGCAAATAACCCTTGGCGCTGGTGATCGGTGTGCGGAGCTCGTGCGAGGCGATCGAGACGAACTGGTCGCGCGCGCTCACCGCCTCGCGCGTCTGCCGGTAGAGCTCGGCATTATCGATCGCCAGGGCGCAACGATGGGCCAATTCCTCGATCAAAGCGCGATCCGCGTTGGTGTAGGGCTGGCGACCCGCCCCGATCGTCCCGCAGGAGAGCGTCCCGAGGTGCCGATCGCGCACCAGCAAGGGCGCGATGATCTCCGAGGTCGTATGGGGTTGTCCGGTTGCCGCGTGGTGCTCGGGCCTATCTTGAGATTGCGTGTCGCCTTGATCGCTCCTGAGGGGTACCTGACCGCTGGCGGGATGCGGTGGTCGCCCACCGTCCTCGGCGGGTGTGGTATCGGGAGGGTGTGGAGGCTTCGCCGGATCGGCCTGGGCGAGTACCAATCGGCGCCGTTGCCCGCGTTCGTCGGCCAGATCGATCGCACACCAATCCGCGATCCGCTCCGTCGCCAACCAGGCGACGCGCGTGAGGGTCGTCTCGTATTCGAGCGATTCGGCCAGGATCGCCCCCGCATCGGCCAGGAGGCGTTGTCCCCGCGCGGCGCGCACACGCTCCGTGACATCGGTCTGGATGCCGATATAGTGGGTCAGTTGACCCGCATCGTCGTGGACCGGGGCGAGCGAGAGATCGAGCCAGAGCGGGATGCCATCGCGCCGATAATTCTTCAGCGTTACCCGGCATGGTTGTCCCGCCGCCAACGCCTCGTGGAGCAGCGCCACCGCACGCTGATCCGTATCCGCGCCCTGCAAGAAGCGGCAATTGTGCCCGAGCACCGTCGCGGCAGCATAGCCGGTGATCTGCTCGAACATCGGATTGACGAAGATGAGCGGCATATCTGGTTGGCGGACATCGGCGATGGTGATCCCGGTGCTGGCGGCGGCGATCGCGCGCTCGTGCAGCCGGAGCACCTCCGCCGCTTGCGCCTGTGCCTCGGCGACGATCTCGTTCCGCGATCGTCGCTCGCCTTGGGGTGCCGCTCCCTTCACCGCCCCTCCCCTTCGTGCCCAGGCCCGCCGCGCTCTCGCGGCGCGGTGCCCATCGGCATGGCGTGCGTATCGTCGGGCCAACGCTCCCGGCGCTTGCCCCGGATACCCGCCAATTGTCGCACACGGACGGCCAGCGCGGTAAGCCTGGGCTTGGACCCAGCGCCGCGAATGCGATGGTGACTAGAAAGGCCCATCGCGCCCGGAGGCCATTCCAACGCGGAGCCGCGCGCATCGGCGCGACGATATACGCGCGAAGGAGGGTGCCGGCCGCGCCGATGCGTCCACGCTGTCGCCACGTTATCGGCGTGGTGGATTCAGGAAAGACCGCTATCGGCAGGGGAGGGCATCGGCTGATCGCTCACGATGGTGCCATCACGGACGCGGATCGTGCGATCGGCGCGCGCGGCCAGGATGGCATCGTGCGTGACGAAGACGAGGGTGCGCCCCTCGGTTGCGAACGCAGCGAGGAGACCCATGATTCGCGCGCCGGTCGCCGAGTCGAGATTGCCGGTCGGCTCATCGGCCAGGAGGAGCGGCGGATCGTTGACGAGCGCGCGGGCCAGCGCGACCCGTTGCTGCTCCCCCCCCGAAAGCTCGCTCGGCAGGTGATCGGCGAGGTCGGCCAGCCCGACGAGCTCGAGTAATTCGAGCGCCCTTCGCCGCCGCTGTCCCGCGCCGAGCGGGCGGGCGCGGAACTCGCTCGCCAGGATCACATTCTCCAGGGCGGAGAGGGTCGGCATCAGTTGGAAGAATTGGAAGACGATCCCCACCTGTTCGCCGCGCCAGCGGGTCAGCCCCTCCTCGGAGAGGGCGGTGAGGTCGGTGCCGCCGATCGTGATGCGCCCGCTGCTCGGGCGATCGATCCCGGCGATCACGTTGAGGATCGTCGATTTGCCGCTGCCCGAGGGGCCGATGATCGCGACTGTCTGCCCCGCCGGAATCGCCAGATCGGTCGGGTGCAAGGCGGTCAGCGAGCCGCGCCCGGTCTGATAGTCGCGGGCGATGGCGGTGAGCTGGATGAAGGGGCTGGCGGGATCGGCGACCACCACCGGGCGCGGCGTGCGGCGCGCGCGCCACCATCCTGTACCGGGCAAAAGCGCCACGCGCGGACGCCTCAGCGCCGTGGCGCGACGACGCGGAACCAGAGGATGGTCAGGATCGCCAGCATCGCCGCCAGGGCGAGGAAGATCGGGACCGAGAGGTGTTCCCAGGCCGAGAAGACGACCCCTCCGCCGATGGCGCTGGCGATGGCCCCTCCCGTGTTCCCGTTGCCCCGTATCAATGAACCATCGGCCAGGGCGATGGCGGAGGTGCCGATCAGGCCGAGGATGATCGCGGCGGCGGCGGCGGCGAAGGCGACGAGCATCCCCGACGGCCCCGACCAAGGGTACGGACGACGACTTTCGTAGTGCGCCGCGAGTTGCGATGGGGGTGGTAGGAGGGCGATCCGCTCCATCAGGCGGGCGCTGAAATCGGCGGGCGGGGTCGCCATCTGCAATTGACCGACCTGGAGGGGAAAGGCGCGCAATTGTTCATACGCCCTGCCGCACTGCGGGCAGCTTTCCAGATGGGCGACGACCGCCTGGCGTTGCGCCGGCGGCAGTTCGCCGTCGATAAAGGCCCAGAGTAGCAACTCACACTCGTGACAACGCATCCCGCCGTTCCTCTTCCCCTGCCAGCAGTTTCCCCAACGCCTTGCGTGCGCGGTGAATCTGCGTCTTGACCGTTCCTTCGGGTACACCGAGAATCTCCGCGATCTCGGCGCACGAGAGATCTTCCCAATAGCGGAGTACCAGCGGCGCGCGATACTTCTCCGGGAGTTCCCTGATCAGCCGCTGGACCTCATCGCGGGACTCCTGCCCCAGCGCCTCGGCTTCCGGCCCCGCCTCGCGATCGCGCGCCCACGGGATGATGTTTTCCAGCGGCACCAGTTGCATTCGGCGGCGACGGAGTTGATCGATGCAGTAGTTCGTGGCGATCGCCAGCGTCCAGGTGGAGAACTTCCGCGTCGGATCGTAGCGTTCGAGTTGCCGGTAGATGCGGACGAAGATCTCCTGCGCCGCGTCCTCGGCCTCCTCGGGAATCCCGAGCATGCGGTACGCCAGATTGTAGACGGCCCCTTGATAGCGTTCGACAAGCTGCCGAAAGGCCTCTTGATCGCCCGTCTTGGCCGCCGTGATCAGTTCCGCTTCGTCTGTGTGTAAACCGTATGCGACCATCGCCGCTCCTTGTCCCGTATATACGACAGCCTCCCCTTAAGGTTTCACGAAAACTGTGTCGAAAGTTTGGCGTGGGCGTGGCGAAGTGGGCGAAGTGAGCCAGCGGGCGAGAGGAGCCGGGGCCTCAGAGACGCAGAGACACAGAAAGCGACGGGAGAAAGGGACGGAAAGAATATGCATTGAGAGGACTCTCGTCGCTCCATCCTCGTTCCCTTCTCCTCTTCTCTCTTTCCGTTCTCTGCGTCTCTGCGTCTCTGCGTCTCTGAGGCCAACGTTCTTCGTCCCTTCTCGCCCACTCCGCCCGCTCCGCCCACTCAATCGAGGAACTCGAGCCGCACGCCCGGCCCGTGGGCGCGGGCGACGAGTTCGAGTAAGTGTAACGCCCCGGCGGCATCGTTGAGGTCGGCGGTCTCCACCGGCGTGTGCGAGTAGCGCCGGGGGATGTTGATCACCCCCGCGGGGATCCCCGCGCGCACCAGGTGGACGGCGGCGACATCGGAGTTTCCCTGCGTGAAGATCGCCGGTTGGACCGCGATCCCCGCCGCCGCCGCCGTCTCGGTCAGGAGCCGCTTCATGGCCGGGTGCATGATGTTGCCGCGCCCGCCGCCGCCGCTGACGAGCGGGATCACCGGCCCCGCCCCGATGTCGATCGCCAACTCCCTGGTGTAGCTGACGTCGGGCGTCCCGGCGGCGGGGAGGGTATCGACCACGATCGCGTAGTCGGGGTTGAGGCGGTAGGTGACGACCTGCGCGCCGCGCAGCCCGACCTCCTCCTGCACCGTCACGACGCCGTGGATTGTGCCGCCGAGCGCGACCCCATGCAGGCGCGCGAAGAGGCGGACGAGCAGGGCGCAGGCGATCCGATTGTCGATCGCCTTGCCGGAGATGCGGTCCGGGTTGGCGAGGCGGACCGTCTCGCTCTCGTAGGCGATCGGGTCGCCGACCGCGATACCGAGCGCGCGCGTTGCCGCCGCCGAATCGGTCCCGAGATCGATGTAGAGGTCGCGCAGGGGCGGCGACTTCAAGCGCTCGTCGGCGCTCTGCACGTGCCCGGCGCGCACGCCGACCACGCCCCGCAAGCCATTGATCCGCACGCGCCGCCCGATCAGCGTCGTCTCCACCACGCCGCCGAGGCGCTCGAAGCGGACCATGCCGTCCGGCTCGAAGGCGCGCACCACCCCGCCGATCTCGTCCGAGTGGGCCGAAATCATCAACGACGGACCGCTGCCCGCGCCGTCGCGCCCGTGCCGGGTGGCGATGATGTTGCCGAAGCGGTCGACGGTCAGTTCGTCGGCCAGCGGGCGTAGGAGTTCGACCAACCGCCGCACGACCGGCCCCTCGAAGCCTGCGGGGCCATCGAGCGCGGCCAGCTCTGCGGTCAGCGCGAAGATCGCCTCTTTCTCGTCCTGATCCGGCCAGGGGTGCTGTGCCATCGCCTTGTATCCTCCGTGCGCGCCACGTTCGCGCGGCCTGCCGTGCCGCATTGTCGCGACCATCGTAGCGCACGATCCTTTCCGGCGCGTGCCTTCATCGTGCGCCCATCATCCGTCAGCGGTCTCCAGGTTGACGCCCCCTCGCTGAGGCGGCACAATCGCAGCGACCCGGCGCGGGCACGATTCGTCCCAGGATCGATGCGGCGATGCACTGATCGTGGCGAGTGTACGCTACAAGTAACAACGGAACAGTGTGCGATGGGAGGGGGCGACGATGGTGACCAAGGCACGGGGCGTGATCGCGCGGACACCGGGGGCGGCGGCGGAGGTCGAGGACTTCACGATCGACGATCCCGGCCCGAACGAGGTGCTGGTTCGCATCCTGGCGTCTGGCATCTGCCACACCGATCTCGGCGTGAAGATGGGGGCGTATGGCCCGGATGGCTTTCCCTTTCTCCTCGGCCATGAGGGGGCCGGGATCGTGGAGCAGGTCGGCGAGGGGGTGGAGAGTCCCCAGGTCGGCGACCATGTGATCCTGGCCTGGCGCGCACCCTGCGGCGTCTGCCGCTTCTGCCGCGCGGGGCAGCCGAATTACTGCGCCAATAGCCTCAACGCCGAGAAGCGGATGCGCGACAAGGATGGCACGCTGCTGAATCCGGTGCTGGGGATCGGCACCTTCTGCACCCACACGCTCGTCCACGCCAAGCAGGCGATCCCGATCGATCGCGACCTCCCTTCGGCGCAGATGTCGCTGATCGGCTGCGGCGTGATGACCGGCGTCGGCGCGGCCCTCTATCAGGCGAAGGTTACCCCCGGCTCGAGCGTGGCAGTCTTCGGCTGCGGCGGTGTCGGCGACAGCGTAATCGCCGGGGCGAAGATCGCGGGGGCGACGACGATCATCGCGGTAGACATCGACGATCGCAAGCTCGAATGGGCCAAGGACTTCGGCGCGACGCACACGGTCAACTCGCGCGAGACCGACGCAGTTGCCAAAATCAAGGAGCTGACCGGCGGCAACGGCGTCAACTTCTCCTTCGAGGCGGTCGGGCGACCGGAGACCCTGGAGCAGGCGCTCTTCTGCCGCGATCTCGCCGGGACGTGTATCCTGATCGGCGTGCCCGGCCCCGGCCCGAAGCTGAATATCGAGATGCAAAAGTTCTTCGACCTCGGTGGCTACCTGGGCGTCTCCTGGTACGGCAACTGCTTGCCCACGCGCGATTTCCCGATGCTCGCCGCCTGGTATCGCCAGGGACAGTTAAACCTCGACAAGGTGGTGACGCGGAGGATCGGCCTCGATGAGACCGAAGAGGCGTTCGCGGCGATGGGTCGCGGCGAGACGCTGCGCTCGGTGATCGTCCTCGATTCCTGAGGCCATGCCCGCCCTACAAAGGGTATAGAGGAGGCCGGGTTACAACCGCTATGAGGTGAGATGTGGCGCTCTTTCGTTACGATGGCGCGGTCATCGCACGGTTCCCCGCGGTGGTCGGCGGGATCGTCGTCGCGCGCGGGGTGGCGAATGGGCCGACCCCGCGCGAGCTCGCCGACGCTTACGCCGCCGAGCAGGCGGCGACGCTGGCGCGACTCGGCGACACGCCGCTCAGTCAGGTGCCGTCGCTGGCCGCCTGGCGCGGCGTCTTCCGAGGCTTCGGAACCGACCCGACGCAGTACCGCAGCGCGGCGGAGGCGCTGTTGCGGCGGCTGACGAAGTCCGGCGCGATCCCGAGCCTCAACGCGCTGGTGGACCTGGGGAACATGATCAGCATCCGCCACGCGCTGCCAGTCGCCGTCTGCGATCTGCGTGGGATGCGCGGCACGACCACCGTGCGCTTCGCGACCGGTGACGAGCATTTCACCAATCTCGGCCAGGAGGAGGCCGAGCACCCCATGCCGGGCGAGGTCATCTTCAGCGACCCCGAAGGGCTGGTCTCGGCCCGCCGCTGGTGCTGGCGGCAGAGCGCCGCCAGCGCGGCCCGCGAGGACACGACCGACGTGCTGATCACCGTGGAGGCGCAACACGACGACGGGCGCGCCGCTGTCGAGGCGGCGCTCCGCGACCTGCTGACCCTCCTGCCCACCGCCGAGGGCGGTGAGGTTCGCGCGGCGATCCTCGATCGCGAGCAGCCCGCGACGCCGTTCTGAGGGTATGTTGCCACCGGTGGCGACGATGATGGACACGAGGAGGGGTGGGATGGGCGACCCGATACGCACAGTGGATGTGACGACGACCTATTTGCAACTCAACTCGCGTGCTGAACTGCGCGCCGCGCCTCTCGACGACCCGGACCTCCTGCTCCTGCCCGCGCGCGCGCCGCTGGTCCCGTTCTATCGCTTCCTCTACGATGCTGTCGGGCGGGATTATGCCTGGATCGATCGCCTCGACTGGTCCGACGAGCGCCTGCTGGCCTACCTGTCGCGCCCGAGCGTCACGCTCCTCGTCCTCTACGTGCGCGGCACCCCGGCGGGCTACATCGAGCTTGACGCGGCACCGGAGGAAGAGGGGGAGTCCGGGACGGAGATCGTCTACTTCGGCCTGCTCCCGCACTTCCACGGGCGCGGCCTAGGTAAGCACCTCCTCTCGGTCGGGGTGGCGCACGCCTTCGACGCGGGAGCCGGGCGCGTCTGGCTCCACACCAGCTCGCTCGCCGGCCCGCACGCGCTCGCCAACTACCGGGGACGCGGCTTCAATCCCTACAAGGCGACGCGGCATCGGGAGACGATCCCCACGCCGCAGGGATGAGAGGAGGCCGAGCACCGTGGAGGCGCAACACGCCGGCGGGCGCGCCGCTGTCGAGGCGGCGCTCCGCGACCTGCTGGCCCTCCTACCCGTCGCCGAGGGCGGTGAGGTTCGTGCGGCGATCCTCGATCGCGAGCAGCCCGCGACGCCGTTCTGAGGGTGTTTCGTAGCGGTGGCAATGATGATGGACCTGGGGAGAGGATACAGTGGGTGGCCTGGTACAGATGGTGGATGTGACAACGACCTATCTCGAATTACCGACGCGCGAGGCGTTCCGCCCCGCCGTCAGCGCCGACCCCGATCTGCTGGCACTGCCCGCACGCGAACCGCTGCCCGCGTTCTATCGCTTCCTCTACAGCGCTGTCGGTAAGGACTACGCGTGGCTGGACCGGCTCGAATGGTCCGACGAGCGCCTGCTGGCCTACCTCGCGCGCCCGAGCGTCACGCTGCTCGTCCTCTATGCCAAGGGTACCCCGGCGGGCTACATCGAACTCGATGCCGCGCCCGATGACCCCGAGGAAAAGGGGACCGAGGTCGTCTACTTCGGCCTGATCCCGCACTTCCACGGGCGCGGCCTCGGTAAGCATCTCCTCTCGGTCGGGGTGGCGCACGCCTTCGACGCGGGAGCCGGGCGCGTCTGGCTGCATACCTGCACGCTCGATGGACCCCATGCGCTCGCCAATTACCAGGGCCGCGGTTTCGTGCCATACGCAACCGAGCAGCACGAGGAGACGATCCCGGCCCCGCACGGGTGAACGCGGTCAGTACCCGGATTCGTTCTGCCCCGCCCCGATCGCTCCACCGCGCGATCCGTCACTTTCGTTGTCGTGAGGAGGGACCGTGTTCGCGCTGATCAAGGAGTTAACCGAGCTGGCCGGGCCGATCGGTGAGGAGGGCGCGGTCCTCGACCGGGTCGCGGCGCTGTGGCGCGAGGCGGGTGTCCCCGTCGAGCGGACGCGCATCGGCAACCTGATCGCGCGGGCGGGGGGCAGCGGCCCGCGCCTGCTGCTCGTCGCCCACGCGGACGAGCTCTGCTACCTTGTCCGCGCGGTCGATCCGGGCGGCTTCCTCTGGCTCGCCAACGGGCAGGGCTGGGAGCGCACGACCGACCTTCGCAACTGGTTCACCGTGGGACAGCGCGTCCTTGTCCTGGCGCGCTCCGGGCCGCTCCGAGGCGTCATCGGGGCCGCGACCGGGCACCTGGCGAGCCAGAACCTGAAGGGCAACCCCGACGAGTTGACCTGGGACGACTTCTGGGTCGATACCGGCCTCACCCGCGAGGAGTTGGCCGCGCGCGGCGTGACGCCGGGGACGCGGATCGTCTGGGATGGTCCGACCGAGCAATTCGGCCCGCACGTCGTCGGCAAGGCGCTGGACGATCGGGTGCCGCTGGCGGTGATCACCGAGACCTTGCGCCGTGTCCCGATCGCCGAGCGTCGCTGCGATCTGACCCTCGCCTGCACGGTGCAGGAGGAGATCGGGCTGGTGGGCGCGGCGGCGCTGGCCGCGCGCGACGGCGCGTTCGACGCGGCGATCGCGGTCGAGATCGGCATGGCGAGCGACATCCCGGCGCTCGCGGAGCGGGCGATGCCCGCGCGGCTCGGCGGCGGGCCGATCCTCGTTCACAAGGATGCGCTGGTCCACTACGACCACGCGCTGACCGGGCGACTGGAGCGGGTCGCGGCGGACGAAGGGATCCCGATCCAGCACGCGATCTTCGGCTCGTTCGGCAGCGACGGCGGTGCATTGATGAAGTCCGACATCCCGACCGCGCTCGTCGCGTTCCCGGCCCGCTACACCCACAGCCCGTTCGAGACAGGCCACCTCGGCGACATCGAGGCGCTGGTGCGATGGCTCTGCGCTGTTGTACGGCGCGGCTGGTAACGTGGAGGCGGCGCGACATGGGTCGCGCCGCCTCCGTTATTCGCTCGTCTCGCTGCTCGCCGTGTGACGGTCCCCTCGGGCCGCACAGTTGCGGCGCGAGGCTTCCTGCCGAAGGTGGCCTCAGCCGTAGGTCGGTCGCTGCGGCCAACCTGACGGCGAATCCTCCCAATCTTCCTGGCGACCGAATGGTGTGAGGTCGAGAAGGCTGTAGTCGTTGGTGAGCCCCTCGACGCCTCGGGCATAGGTCGAATAGGTGTGGAACACAGCGTCGTCGAGGCGGAAGAAGACGCTCAGCCCGTGGCTCTCGCTGGGTTGCTCGCTCGCCGGGGGGAGCGCGCCCGCTTGCTCGAGCTCGGTCGCACTACGGAAGTTGTGCTCGATCGGGGCGACCGACGCATCGAACGTGACGTGGAAGTCGTAGTTGAAATCGCTGTCGTGCGACGAGTACCACGGTCGGTGCCAGCCCCGACTCGCCTTATATGCCTCCAGCTTGGTCAGCGGGGCGCGCGAGACGAGCACGAACGACGTGTCGCGCTCGGGCAGCATGCTGAGGTCGCCGAGGGCGTCCACAAAGCCGGTGCAGCCCATGCAGCCGGTGTCCCAGCGCGGATCGAACATGAAATGGTAGACGATCAGCTGGCGGTGTCCATCGAATAGGTCCGATAGGCTGACCGCACCCTCGGGACCTATGAAGGTGTAGTCCTTGTCGATCTTGACCATTGGCAAGCGACGGCGCGTGGCGCTCAACGCATCGCGCGCCTTCGTGAGTTCTTTCTCTCGCGTCAGTAACTCCTTCCGGGCGATCAGCCATTCGTCGTGTGAGGCGATCTGTGGATGGGCGCTGTTCACGATGGTCATGGTGCGTCATCCTCCTTGCTCGTGTGCGCGACGTGCGATCAATCCGACCCTACTCATCGTAGGACATCCGTTCTGGTATCGCTTCTTCTCGCTTGCTGTTTCTCGGATTGTGCTTGGCACCCGTTCGACACAGTCGGGAAGCGGGGCGGCCCCCGCCAAACTTGGCGGGGGCCGTCCTGGCGCGTGATTTCACGGGTGATTACTGCGGGCGACGGCCGACGATACCGAGCACGTCCATGCTCAGCACGCGCTCGTCCTGGCCATTGAAAACCTCGGCCAGTGAGCGCATCGTGCCGCGATCGGGACGGCTGCGCGACGGGGTCAGCTCGACCATCGTCAGGCGCGCGCGGAGGGTGTCGCCGGGACGCACCGGGCGGAGCCAGCGGACTTCGTTGACGCCCGGCGAACCCATGCTGACCGTGTCATTGAAGAGGCCGTCCACCGCCAGCCGCATGAAAATCGCGATCGTGTGCCAGCCACTGGCGATGATCCCGCCATAGATCGAGTCGCGCGCGCGCTCCGGGTCGACGTGGAAGGGCTGCGGGTCGAACTCGCGCGCGAAGGTCAAAATCTCCTCCTCGCTGACCGTCTTGCTGCCGAGTTCGATCACCTGACCGGGCGTGAAATCTTCCAGATAGCGCATCGCATCCCCTTCGCCAGACATTATTTTTTTCGCGACTGCTATAGTCTCAGGCTGAACGGCTGCCGTTCAGGTGTTTCGTGCCGCCCGAGAAGCACATGGATTGGTGACGATACCCCATGAAACTACGGTTGTGCTTTCTGTTGCAGAGTAGCTTTCAGGCTGGCGAGGTGACCCTTCGCGTGGCCGATGATGACATGCTCGATGATCAGCGCCATCGGTACGCCCGGGGCGAAGGTGGGGATGCGCGCAAGCTGATCGTCGCTTAGACCGTTCAGGAAGGTGAGCATCGTCATGCCGTTGCGCTCTAGCAGGGCTATGATCTCCTCCCGCGTGCAATCGGCTTGGTTCTCAGCCTGGTGAGCGTTGATCGCCGCCCACTCCGCCTCGCCTTGGCCAATATGGCCCGGCACCGGCTCCCCGGCCACACCAGCCTCTGCGACTGCGCGGGTGAGATCGTAGCCCGCCGCGATGTGGTAGGACACCACCGCAACTGAACGTCCCTCATTGACGCAGGCTCTGCGCCAGTCCGCCTCGGAACAACCTGCAACAAGCCCCAGGACCGCTTCATTAGTGTGCCTAAACTTCGCTGCCAGCCCCGCACCTCGTTCGCCTGTCATCTTTCCCTCCAGGGCGTCGGTGCCATCGCACACATCTATCCAAACATACCCTTGAGTACCCGACTATAGACCGCATTGAACACTCTATCCCGAAAGTGGGTGCGAGTGGTATTCAGCAGAAACGCTCGTGAGTAACATTCTCCCCCGGTTAACTGAGGAAGATTATGCCGACCATGCAGTGTGCCTAATCCAGGCGGCTCCCATCTCGCTACTCACGCGGCAAATCGGCGGGGCGCTTGTCCCACCCCTGCTTGGTGATCTGCGCCTTCGTGAAGCGGATGCGGAGGCGCTCGTCGGTGTAGTCGGCGACGGCGCTCAGCGGGACGAAGAGGTCGCCCCCCTTGAGTCCGGTCAGACGGAAGTAGCCGACCCCTGTCTGGTGGGTCGTCCCAGCCAGGGTACGACTGCTGGCGTACTCACTCGCCCAGCCCTCCGCGACCTTCCCGATCAGGTGCCCATCGACGCTGTAGACATCGGTCTCCTGTGGCCCGGTGTGATCGCCGATCCCGCTGATACTCATGGTGCTCGCTCCTCGTCCCGGCGTTGGCCGCGTTCGTCGCGCTCCGTGAACTCTAGCAGGGCAGCGCCGATCGCACCAAGCCGCATTGAGCATGCCTCGATGCGGCCTGATGCTAGTGCGATCGGGGAATGCTCAGTGACTTGTCGGCACCGCCCCGGCGCCGTGCGCCAGGGTTAGGAACTCGGTGTCGCGCAGCGGGCGACCGGCGGCGAGACCCGCTTCCTGGCAACGGCGGAGGAGGACGGCGAGCCCTTCCGCCGTCGCCCCCAGGCCGAAGTCGCCCAGACGCTTCTCGACCGCGCCCAGATCGCTCCACTTCCCGACGACCACGCGCGGCGAGCGCCCGACCAGTTCGGGCTCGTAGGCGAACGCCGCGCGGCGCTGCCCCGCCGCTTCCAGACGCGCGGTCGCGCCCCATTGCTCGACGCTCATCGCGCCGCCACCGGTCACTCCTTTGAAGTAGCCGATCGGGATGCCGGTGATCGACGCCACCAGCGCGGCGACCTCGGGCAACCGGTCGAGTTGCAGTCCGGTCGACACGCCGTAGAGTGTTTCCAGCGCGACTGCCACCTCATCGAGCGCGGCGTTCCCGGCCCGATAGCCGACCGCGTTGATCGAGCAGTTGAGGGCGTCGGCCCCCGCCTCGTAGGCGGCGAGGACGCAGGCGGTGGCGAGGCCGAAGTCGTTGTGGCAATGGACCTCGACCGGCTTGCTGGTGAACTCTTTCAGTTTGCTCACCAGGAAGCCGAGCGCGGCGGGGCGGCAGATCGCCAGGCTATCGACCAGGGTGAAGGCGTCGGCTCCGGCCCCTTCGGCGGCGATCGCGGTGTCGCGCAATTGGTCCAGCTCCATGCGCGTCGATTCGGGCATGAAGAGATTGACGTACGCGCCCTGTGCCTTCGCCGCGCGGATCGCGGCGAGCGCCGCATCCAGCAGGGCCGCGCGCTCGCCGCCGAGCACATGACGCTGGTAGACGTCGCTGGCGCGATACCAGACCATCACATGGCGGACGCCGAGATCGAGCACGCGCGGCGTCTTGGCCGGGGCCCAGGTGACGTAGAGGTCGAACGGCAGCCGCCGCGCCACGATCGCCCGGACGCTCTCGTACCAGCCCGGCACCGTCAGGAAGAGCTCGGTGCGCCGGATGCCGAGCCGCGCGAGCGCCTCCGCGATCCGTACCTTGTCATCGACGCTGTAGGCGAGATCGGCGCACTCCTCGCCATCGCGCAGGGTGACATCGTGGAGCTGCACCGGGTGACCGGGCGGGGCGATCTCGGCGGCGAAGTTGTGCGGACTGACCGACCAGTGCGGGCCTTCCCAGGGTCCGACCATTGCTTCTCCTCTCTTACTATCGCTATTGCGCGGCGGTGAAGCCGGTCTGCTCGCCATAGGCCGCGAGGATCCGATCCATCGTCGCGTTGACTGCCGGGTCGATGCGGCGACGGCGCTCGTCGGCGGCGAACCCGGCCAGCGTGCGCCGGATTCCCTCGCGGTAGGGGATCTCGGCGCGGAAGCCGGGTACGAACGCCTTGATCTTGCTGTTGTCGAAGGCCACGCTCCAGGTCTTATCGCCGAGCAGGCTGTCCCCGAGATCGCGATCGACGCGCGCGATGAAGTCGGACGGGATGTGGATGATCCTGGCCCTCACGCCCAACCCTGCGGCGATCTCCCCGTAGATCTGATCCCAGGTCAGCACCTCGTCGGTGGTGATGTGGAAGGCGTGGCCGAGCGCGCGATTGTTGCCGACCAGGCCGATGAAGCCGCGCGCGAAATCCTCCGCGTGCGTCACGACCCACAGCGACGAGCCGTCGCCGTGGACGATGATCGGCAGCCCGCGCAGCAGGCGATCGGCGAGGGTGTAGCAGCCCCAGCCGCCGATCGCGATCGGGAACTGCGGGTCGTAAGTGAGCGACGGGCGCACGATCGTGACCGGGAACCCTTCGTCGCGATACGCCCGCAACAGACGCAATTCGCAGGCGATCTTGTTTTGCGAGTAGGCCCAGTAGGGGTTGGCGAGCGGCGTCGATTCGGTGATGACATGCACAGCGGGCGGCTTCTGATAGGCCGAGGCGGAGCTGATGAAGATGTACTGCCCCACCTTGCCCCGGAAGAGGGCGAGGTCGCGCTCGATGTCCTCCGGCGCAAAGGCGAGCCAGTCCACCACCACATCGAAGCGGTGGTCGCGTAGCGCGGCGCTGACGCTCTCCGGTTGGCGGATGTCGCCGGTCAATTGCTGCACACCGGGGATGTCGAGGGGCCGCGAGCCGCGATTCAGCAGATAGAGTTCGACGCCGGTGCTCGCCAGCATGCGGCTGACGGCGGTGCTGATGAAGCCGGTGCCGCCGATGAACAAGACTTTCATGCCTATGGCCGTCCTTCGTCTCTTCGTTTGCCGCCCAGGCGCGCGCCGCGCCAAGTGCCGGAACGGGTTACGCCTTGCCCGCCGAGAGCGGCACCAGGTCCTCGATGGCGCGCAGCAGCCCCTGGAGATAGCCGGTCTGGTAGGCGCGGCTCTTCGGTGCCCAGCCGCTGTCGCCGACCATCAGCGGCGCGTGGTCGTCGATGATCAGGCCGGTGAAGCCGACCTCGCGCAGCGTCCGCATGACCGCTGTCACGTCCACGATCCCCTCGCCGGGGAAGCACTCCGCGAAGCAGGCGGCGTCCCCCTGCACATCGCGGAAGTGGACGTAGGCGATCCGTCCGCGCGGCCCGAAGTGCCGGATGCCGCGTAACACTTCCGCCGTGCCGCCGATCTCGGCCCAGCAGCCGACGCAGAAGAGGAGCCCCCAGCCGGTCGGCGCGATCTCTTCCGCGACCGACGCGGCGCGCACGAAGCCGTCGAAGCTGCTCATAATCCGCGCGATGCCGCCGAGCGGCACGCCGGGCGGATCGTCGGGGTGCAGTGCCAGGGTGACCCCCGCCTCGACCGCGACCGGCACCGCCGTGCGCAGGAAAGCGTCGTGGGTCGCCCACAACTCCTCCGCGCCGTAGGCGCGTCCGTGGCTGAGCGGCAATTCGCCCGCCTGCGCGCTGTCGAAGGTCGTCACGCGCGCGCCGCCCCGCCCGCGCGCCTCGCCGGTGCGGTAGAGGCGATTCGGGCGCCAGTTGTAGCAGAGCGCCGGGATGTCGGCGCGTCCGAGCGCGCGGATGGTGGCACCATAATCGGCGAGCGCCTTGTCCTGCCCCGGTAGCCCAAGTCGGATCAGATCGAACTCGTCCAGCGGCGTGTGCTGGATCGCCTCCAGCCGCAGCTCGAACGATTCCACGCGCTCGCGCAGCCGCGCGAGGTCGTCGTAGGCCCAGCCGCCTTGCCAGGGGAGGGCCGGGCTGGCGAGGACGATCCCCGCGCACCCCATCTGCCGCGCCTGTCGCAACTGATCATCGGTCGGGTCGCCCGCCAACCCCACCCCGATCCGTATCCCTGTTCGCTCCGCTTGCATCGTCAATCCTCCCCATGCGAGTGCGCCACATCGCGCCGCCTCTCTATACCGCTCGCACAGGGATGACGCAACCAAAGCGAACGCCCGGAGCCGACGCGCGGGCAGCGCGATGGCCTGGGACGAGCGCCCCAGGCCATCGCGCTGCCCGCGCTGTGATTGTCCGATGGGCCGTGCTGTCCCGCGCCCAGTCCGCGTAGGCGGGTTGGGGGTAGCTACCCTCCGGGGCACTGCGCCGGTGTCGCTTATGGCTATCCCCGCCGGGGGTCTAAAGCCCTGGCTGCTAATCCGCCGCCAGCCGCGCAGCGTTCGGTTGCGGGAAGACGCCGAGCTTCGGGGCGTCGCGCTCCACCAGCCCGGCGGTGATCTCGGCGGAGAGGAGGACGCCGGGAAGTCCCGCGCCGGGGTGGGTGCCCGCGCCCGCGATGTAGAGGCCGCGCACATCTTCCGAGCGGTTGTGCGGGCGGAAGTAGGCGGACTGGAAAAGGGTCGGCTCCATCTGCCAGCCGGTGCCCAGATATGCGCCCAACTCGCGCTCGAAATCGAGCGGGGTGAAGCGGTGCTCCACGGTGATCGCCTTCGAGAAGTCCTTCAGGCCGAAGTCGTGTTCCAGGTAGTTGACGATCCGGTCGCGGAAAAGGTCGCCATCGCGCTGCCAGTCGACCTCGTCCGAGCCGAGGTGCGGTACCGGGATCAGCAGATAGACGCTCTCGTGGCCGGGCGGGGCCATCGAGGGGTCGGTCATCGTCGGGGCGTGGAGGTAGATCGAGAAGTCCTCCGCCATCCGCCCGCCGAAGATGTCGTTGACGAGCCCCTTGTAGCGGTCGCCGATCAGGATCGTGTGGTGCTTGAACTTGTCGTAGTGCCGGTCGAGGCCGAGGTAGAGGAGGAAACTGCTCATCGAGTAGCGCATCCGCCCGATCCGGTGATCGGTCCAGCGCCGCCGCCATTCGGGCGCGATCAGCTCCCGATAAGTGTTTGCGACATCCGCGTTGGAGACGACGATGTCCGCCGCGAAGGTGCGCCCATCCTCGGTGCGGACGCCGTGCGCGCGCCCGTCCGTGATCAGGATCTCGGCCACCGAGGCGTCGGTCGTGATCGTGCCGCCGAGCTCGGTGAAGAGGCGCGCGAAGCCCTCGACGAGCGAGTACATGCCGCCCATCGCGAAGTGGACGCCGCCCATCCGCTCCAGGTAGGGGATGATCGCGTAGATCGAGGAGGCGCGGAAGGGGTTGCCGCCGAGGAAGAGCGGGTGGAAGGAGAAGACCATCCGCAGGTGCGGATCGCTGATGTACGACGCGACGTAGCCGTAGACCGAGCGAATCGCCTTCAGGCGCACCAACTCCGGCAGGATCTGCGCGAAGTCGGCGCGGCGCAGGAAGGGTTGATGCGCCAGATCGGCGAAGGCGCGCTCATAAATGTCCTGCACCCCGACCATGAAGCGGCGATACCCGTCCACATCCGCCGGGTTGAACCTGGCGATCTCCGCCTCCATCCGTGCCTGGTCGCCGGTGTATTCGAAGAAGCGGCCATCATCGAAGTAGATGCGGTAGAAGGGGTCGAGCGGCACGATGGTGACGTACTCCTCGGTCCGCTTCCCTGCCGAGGCGAAGACCGCGTCGATCAGGTCCGGCGCGGTGATCAGCGACGGTCCCATGTCGAAGATGTAGTCGCGGTCGATCAGCTGGTAGGAGCGCCCGCCAACCTTGGCGCGCTTCTCGATGATCTGGACCTGATGCCCCTGCGCTTGCAGACGAATGGCGGTCGCGAGCCCTGCGAAACCGGACCCGATGACGATGATCTCACTCATGCTGTACTTGCCTGCCTTTACTCTCGATGACGTGAAGGGACGTGGGCCTCAGAGACACAGAGACGCAGAGAGCGACGAGAGAGAGGGGACGGAACAGGAGTCACAAAGTCACAGAGGGGGCCGAGAGACGGAACGGGAATGGGTATTGTGTTTGCTCATCGGACCACTTCGTCCACTGGCCCACTGACGACCGACGACTGATGACTATCCCCCTCGCCTACTCGCCTACTTCGTCTACTCCGCCCACTGGCCCACTAGCCCACTGCGCCCACTACCCGAACGGCTTATACCGTGTCCTGCCCCAGAGCAGGATGATCGTGAACGCCGCTCCGGTCCAGAGATTAAGGCCGAGGAAACGCCGCCAGTACGGGTTCGCACGCTCGGGGCGCGGGTCGCGCAGGAAGTGCGCCGTGTTCGCCGCGTAGGGGAGGAGTGCCAGCGTCCCGGCGAGCCGCTTGCCACGCCCACCTGCGGTGCCGGTCAGGGCCAGCGCGGCGGCGAGCAGATAGAGCGCGGTGGCCGCGAGTGCGGTGGCGCGCGGCCCGATCGCGGTGGCGACCGAGCCGGAGCCGACCGCGCGGTCGAACTCCGTATCCTGGATCGCCCCGAACGACTGCGAGGCCATGCACCAGGCGACGAACGCGGCGATCTCCCGCGTCGGATAGTGCGCCGCACGATTGAGCGCCAGCCCATAGACGAACGGCGTCACGTAGTGGGTCGCGGAGATGAACGAGTCGAGCCCGGCCACCTCTTTCAGGCGCAGGGGCGGCGCGCTATAGGCGATCGTGGTCGCCAGCAGAAGGGTCAGGGTCGCGTTCGCGCGGCGGTCGCCAGCGGCCAGGAGCAGTGGCAGACTTGGCGCATTGAGCGCGGCGATCAGCGCCAGCATCGGGCGGTGCGTCTCGGGCGGCAGCAACCCTCCCTCGACCGAGTTCTTGCGCGGGTTGAGCCGATCGGAGGGATAATCGCAGATGTCGTTAATGCCGTAGAGGGTGAGGTTGTAGGGGAGGGTGAAGTAGGCCAGCGCCAGCAGATTGCGCGGCGCGCGCAATGAGCCGCCCGCGACGAATGCGCCCCCGGCGACCGCGAAGACGGTGTTGAACCAGGAGATCGGGCGCGCCACTTCCAGGGTCTCGCGCGGGGTCAGTTCCATCCTCGCCCTTCCTCGCTCGTGGCGGTCGCCCTTGTCGTCTCCCAGCGTCGTCCGGCCCACTCCCAAAGTACGGCGGCGAGGCCGACGAGCGCGACGCCGAAGGGGAGATCCTCGATCGGCATGTTCAGCAGCGGCAGGCGCACCCCCAGGTAACAGCACGGATCGTAGAGGGTAACAGGGCGGGCGGTCAGGTAGCCGTCGAACGCGAGCTGGCAGAGGAGCATGACGCCGAGGTAGAGCCAGAAGCGTCGCCCGCGCGCCAGTCGCGTGCCGAGCGCCGCATCGAGCGCCAGCACCGCCGCGCAGGCCAGGATGCCCGAGAGGAGGTATTCCCAGCGGATCACCGGTCCCCCGTGCTGGCGTCGCGGCGGGGGCGCAGGCGCGTGCCGAGCAGTTCCCAGAGGGTCAGCGCGCAAACGGCGACGACGACCGGGAAGAGAAACTCCTCGAGCGGGATCCGCCCGCCGAAGCCGTGCGGGCCGAGGAGATAGGCGTCGTTCGAGTTCCAGCGCCAGCGCAGCACGCCCAGGAGATCCCAGGCCAGGATCGCGAGCGCCGTCGGGACCAGCGCGACGAGCAGCCGTCGCCACTGACGGAAGACGCCGAGATGCGCGACCCGGTCGAGGACCGCGACCGAGATGAGCGAGAAGAGGAGCAGGATCATGTATTCGCCGCGCATGGCTCCTCGTGGTGGGCGAGCGTGCCGTTGACTCGTCGCGATCGGGTGCCTGCCGCAGCCGACGTGCCTTGCGTGATCGTTGCTGGCCCCCCACGCGTCAGCATGGTCGCGACTCGTAGCGTTGCGCGCGCACCTGGGGGAGGATCACCAACTTCTCGCGCAGGTTGAGGTGCGCCCGCTGAGTGAAGACATCGTAGTCGTTGGCGATGATCTTCGGCAGGATACCACGGTAGATCGCCGCCGCCGAGGCGATCGCGAAGCGGCTCTCCGGGTGGAGCAGCGCGATACCGGGCAGGCTGGCCTCGTACAGGGCGTTGGCGCGGGCGATCTGCCCATCCAGCAGCGCGCGGAAGCTTGGTGTGATCGCCCCCGCGAGCAATTCGTCCTCCCCGTACCCCGCGCCGCGCAACTCTTCCAGGGGCAGATAGATGCGCCCGGAGCGAGCGTCCTCGCCGACATCGCGCAGGATGTTGGTCAGCTGCATCGCCAGGCCGAGTTGCGCGGCGTATGGTGCTGCCTCGTCCATCGTCTCCGCGCGGCCATCGACCGCGCCGGTGATGTGCATACTCATCAGCCCCACGGTGGAGGCGACGCAGTAGCAGTAGCGTTGCAGCGCGTCGAAGGTGTCGTAGCGGGCGATCGTCAGGTCCATCGCCACGCCGTCGATCAGTTCCTCCGCCAGCGCCTGCGGCACCCCGAAGCGCGCGCGCGTGTCGGCCCAGGCGAGCAGCACCGGATGGTCCTGGTCGTCCACATCCCTGCGCGAACGGACGCGCCACCCTTCCAACGCCGCCAGGGTCGCACCCGTACCACCGTCGTCCACGATATTATCGGTGGTCCGCAGGAAGGCGTAGAGCGCTTGCATCGCCCGACGCTTCGGGCGCGGCAGGAGGAGCGTGCTCAGGTAGAAGCTTTTGGAGGCGTCGCGCGTGATCTCGCGTGCGCGGGCATACGACTCGCCGAGGTGATCGCTCTTGGCGGTGCCACGTCGCCACCATTGGAAGAGTGCCTGTTCGCGGATCATCCACTCGTCTCCCCACAGTAGGGCCATTGTCGGGGGGATGTACACCTGAGGGCAACGACCGAGGCGGCGCGGATGGCGGGACGTGCGGTGGGGAATACGAAGGGGTGTGCCACGGCAATCCGATCCGCATGCGCCCGATCGCGCGCACACCGAAAGAAGGGCGGATCAGCCCTGGCGCATCGCAACTCTACCAGTCGCCCCCAACGCCCGCAACCGGGTTGCAATGGCGTATGCATCGCGTCAGTCCCTCCGGCTTGCGCGGTCGCAGACCATCGAAGAAAACATCGCTCACTTCTGCGGCCAGCGCTTCGCGCTGCCGTTCATCTGCACACCGCGCTCCCTGGCTTCTCTTTGGTAGGGTATCGTCGTGTTCACCGTCTCGCATCAGTCATGCCCAAGAATGGCGCGCTGTCAAGGCGCACATACCCGAACAGAAGCTGTGCAGCAAGATCGGGGCCAACGCTACTCGCCGCGTGGTCGCTCCCCCTTCAAGGTCAGGGCGAGCGCATAGAGTTCGGCGCGCGGGCGACCGCTCAGGCGCGCGGCCTCTTTCGCGGCGGCGGTCGGCGGGAGCCCGGCGGCGAGGAGGCCGCGTAGCGCCGTCTCGCCGGTCGCCGCGTCGTCGTCCGCCGTCGCGGCGGGTTGTCCGGCGACGATCAGAACGAATTCGCCGCGCGGCGCGGTCGCGCGGAAATGGGCGATGGCGGCGCTCAGCGGCTCGCGGCGGATCTCCTCGTGGAACTTCGTCAACTCGCGCGCGATGGCGACCTCGCGATCGCCGCAACCCTCTACAAGCGCTTCCAAAGAGGCGAGCAGGCGATGCGGGGCTTCGTAGAGGACCGTCGGCACCGGGGAGAGGGCCAGGCGCGCGAAGGCGGCGCGGCGCTCACCGCCCGATGTGGGCGGGAAGCCGACGAAGGTGAACGGCCCCGGCACCAGCCCCGAGGCGACGACCGCCGCCAGCAGCGCCGACGCGCCCGGCACCGGCACGACCCGCCCGCCCGCCCCTTGCACCGCGCGCACCAGCTCGTAGCCCGGATCGGCGAGTCCCGGCGTCCCGGCGTCGCTGACGAGGGCCACATCGCCCTCGATAAGCGCATCGAGCACCTGCGCGAGGCGCGTCTCCTTGTTGTGCTCGTGGTAGCTCAGCGTCGGCGTGCTGACCGCATGGTGCCGCAGCAACTGTCCGGTGTGGCGCGTATCCTCCGCCACGATCAGCCGCACCTCCCGCAATATCCGCAGCGCGCGCAGGGTGATGTCCTCCAGATTGCCGATCGGCGTGGAGACCAGGTAAAGGGTTGGCAGTCGGCAGTCGGCGGTCGGCAGCTTCTTCGCTGTAGCCGGTTGCTTTAGCATGATGCTCCGTTTCTCTGCCGACTGCCGACTGCCGACTTTTTAGGCGGCGCGATCAGCGCGGCGACGCGCTCGGCGAGCGGGTTGTGGGTCGGGATCGCGCGCAGGCCACGGATGGCGGCGGCGTTGTCATAGGGGACGGCGCGCAGCTCGATCGCCCACTCCTGGCCGGGGCGATAGGTGAGGAGCGCGTAGCGCGCGAGGTGGGCGTCCGGCGTCGGGTGCCAGCTGTGGGCCACCGCGCCGGGATTGACGATCGTGCCGCCGCGCCAGGGACGGAGCAGCGGGACGTGCGTGTGCCCGGCCAGGACGATGCGCGCCGTGACGCCATCGAGGTGCCACGCGACCACGTTGTCCGGCATGGCCCAGCGCGGGTGCCGGTTGTCGGGGCCGGGCGCGTTGTGGATGCCGACGAACGGATCGCGCGGTGTGCCGTGCATCAGCAGCACGTCACCCGCGCCGCCCGCCGCGCCAGCGACGCCGATCGTGCGCGTCAGCGGCAGCGCGGCGAGTCGTGCCGCCCAGGCGTCGCCGATTTGCGCGCGCGTCCAGCGCGCGTGTGGCGCGCCTTCTTCGGGGAGCCAGTCCGGCCAGGCACCGGGGACGGCCCAGTCGGTCACGTACCAATCGGTGTTCCCGCGCACCGCCAGATAGGCCACGGTGTCCAGCAATTCGAGCGATTCGCGCGGGTACGGGAACTTGTAGGTGAAGTCGCCCCCCACCAGGATCAGGTCCGGGGCGTCGCGGCGAATCGCGTCGAGGACCGCCGTCAGTCCGTGGAGATTGCCGTGAATATCGGTGAGGAACGCGATGCGATAGGGTGTACTTGCCACGGTGCCGTCCGTCCTCCTGCATCGATCGTGCTCGTCGTAAGGGAGTGTAGTCTGCGACGAGCGAGCGGACCATTCGTGTATTGCATACGATGCGCCACACCACCCTCTTGCTTGGTGGTGTGACACGGCGTTTGAGCTTCGGTCGCTCGGTGATGTGGCTATCGCCCGCGTGCCCGTGCGGCGCTATACTGCCGTGGCGTGCGGCGAATGGGACAGTGGGGGGCACGATGTCGGATAGCAAAGAGCGCGGCAAAGATTTGCCACCGGTCGTCACCGACTCGGGGATCGCGATCGAGCCGCTTTATCGTCGGGATGATTGGCACGGCGACCACGATCTCCCGGATCCCGGCCAGTTCCCCTACACGCGCGGCATCTATCCGACGATGTACCGGGGGCGGCGCTGGACGATGCGCCAGTACGCCGGTTTCTCCTCCGCCGATGAGAGCAACCGGCGCTATCGCCTCCTGTTGGAGCGGGGGCAGACCGGTCTCTCGGTCGCCTTCGACCTGCCGACGCAGATCGGCTACGACTCCGACGCGCCGGAGGCATTCGGCGAGGTCGGGCGGGTGGGGGTGCCGATCAGCTCCCTCGACGACATGCGCCGCCTTTTCGCCGGGATCCCGCTCGGCGAGGTGACGACCTCGATGACAATCAATGCCCCCGCCTCGCTCCTGCTGCTCCTCTACCAGCTCGTCGCGGAGGAGCAGGGGGCCGATCCGAAGGGGTTGGGCGGGACGATCCAGAACGACATCCTGAAGGAGTACATCGCGCGCGGCACCTACATCTTCCCGCCGCGTCCCTCGATGCGCCTGATCACCGACACTTTCGCCTACTGCGCGCGGGAGTTGCCGCGCTGGAACACGATCTCGATCAGCGGCTACCACATCCGCGAGGCCGGCTCGTCCGCCGCGCAGGAGATCGCCTTTACCCTCGCCAACGGCATCGCCTACGTCGAGGCGGCGGTGGCGGCGGGGCTGGCGATCGACGACTTCGCGCCCCGGCTGGCCTTCTTCTTCAACGGCTACAACGGTATCTTCCAGGAGATCGCCAAGTATCGCGCCGCGCGCCGCCTCTGGGCGGGGCTGATGCGCGACCGCTTCGGCGCGCGCGATCCGCGCTCGCTGACGCTGCGCTTCCACACGCAGACGGCGGGGTCGTCGCTGACGGCGCAGCAGCCGCTGAACAACGTCGTCCGCACCGCCTATCAGGCGCTCGCCGCCGTGCTTGGTGGCACGCAGAGCCTGCACACGAACGGCTACGACGAGGCGTTGGGCTTGCCGACGGAGGAGGCGGCGGTCCTGGCGCTGCGGACGCAGCAGATCCTCGCCGAGGAGAGCGGATCGGCGGACACCGCCGATCCGCTGGCCGGGTCGTACTTCGTGGAAGCCCTGACCGACGAGGTCCAGGCGAAGGCGGAGGAGATCATGGCCGAGGTCGCGGCGCGGGGCGGGGCGGTGTCCGCGATCGAGCAAGGGTACATCCAGGATGCGATCGCGGAGCAGGCGTGGCGACACGAGAGCGCGCTCGCCAGCGGCGAGCGCGCCATCGTCGGCGTCAACAAATACGTCGAGCGCGACGCCGCGCCGACGCCGGTCTTCCGCCACAACGAAGAAGCGGTGGCGACCCAACTCGTCCGCCTCGCCGCGTTCAAGGCCGGTCGCAACCCCGCCGCCCTCGCCGCCGTCCTCGACCGCGTGCGCGCCGCCGCGCAGGGCACCGACAACCTGCTCTATCCGATGAAAGACGCCCTCCGCATCGGCGCGACCGTCGGCGAGGTCTGCAACACCCTCCGCGAGGTCTTCGGGCGGTACGAGGGATAGTCGGCAGTCGGCAGTCGGCAGTCGGCAGAGAGGGAGGTCCGTAGTCCGTAGAAGGGTTTGTTGATAGGCAATGCCTGCTATCAGCGCCGTGCCACTTCTGCCGACTGCCGACTGCCGACTGCCGATCTACTCCACCGTCACCCCGCGCCAGAAGGCGAAGCGTCCGGTGATGTTCTCGGCGGCAGGCTTCGGGGCGGGATAGTACCAGGCGGCGTCCTTGTTCTCTTTGCCGTCCACGACAATGCTGTTGTAGCTCGCCTCGCCCTTCCAGGGGCAGATCGTGTGGCTATTGCTCGCCGTGAAGTACTCGCGGTTGATCGCGTCCGCCGGGAAGTAGTGATTGCCTTCGACTATCACCGTCTGGTCGCTCTCCGCGAGCGTCGCGCCATTCCAGGTCGCCTTCATGTCCATACTCCTGAGCGTTTTCGTCACTCGGCCACGATGCTCGGCCATAATTGCCAACGCCCCTTATGCGTGCATATTCCACGCGGCCATCCTCAACGCTCGCCTGCGGAGTTGGCGCTCTTGCACAAGATGAAACGTGCGCGTATGATTCCCGCGTTGTAAGGATCCGATAACTCGATATCATCTGCTGTGCTATTGTGCTAATAGCACTATGAGCGGGCCAGGGTACGGACAGAGGGTATCCCGATGTGGCTGACTCCGCGCGAATCGGAGAAGTTGCTGATCTACGTCGCCGCCGACCTCGCGCGAAAGCGGCGGGCGCGGGCTGAAACTCAACGTCCCCGAGGCGACCGCGCTGATCACCGAGGCGCTGCTGGAAGGCGCGCGCGATGGCAAGTCGGTTGCGGAGGTGATGGCGCTGGGGCGACAGATACTGACGCGCGAGGACGTGATGGAGCGCGTGCCCGAACTCGTCTCGCTCGTCCAGGTCGAGGCGACCTTCCCCGACGGGACGAAGCTGATCTCGTGTCACGATCCGATAGTGTGAGCGAGTAGGCGAGTAGTGCGGAGTAGTCCAGTAGTTCGAAGGAGGCGAGTAGTCAGCGGCGGCGTTACTGTTAGGCAGTGCCTCTAGCAAACTCTCTACGGACCACGGACCCTTTACTCACCTATTTCGTACTACTCGCCTACTGGCCTACTCGCACGGAGTGCGCCCCATGAGTCACGGCACCGATACCTATCTGCTGGCCGCCGAGCCGATCGAGATTAACGCTGGACGCCCGACGCTGACGCTCAGCGTCGCGAATACCGGCGATCGCGCGGTGCAGATCGGCTCGCACTTCCACTTCTTCGAAGTCAACCGGGCGCTGCGCTTCGACCGCGCCGCCGCATTCGGGATGCGACTCGACATCCCGGCCGGCACCGCCGTCCGCTTCGAGCCCGGGGATCGCAAGGAGGTGCCGCTGGTGGCGTTCGGCGGCGAGCGCGAGGTTTTCGGCCTCAACGGCCTCACCGAGGGGAGCCTCGATGCGCTCGATGCCCGCGAAAATGCCCTCCGCCGTGCCGCCGCACGCGACTTTCCCCTCGACCCGCTGCCATAACCCAGATCGCGAACACCGCAAGCGCACCGCTTACCTCCGCCACCGACTACTGACTACCGGATACTCACTACTCGTCCCTCACGACTCACGACTCACGACTACGACCGAAGGGAGCTGCTGTGGCCCGCATCAGTCGTCGGCAGTACGCCGATCTCTATGGCCCGACCGTCGGCGACCGCTTCCGCCTCGCGGACACCGACCTCATCTGCCGGATCGAGCGCGACCTGATCGCGCCCGGCGACGAACTCGTCTTCGGCGGCGGCAAGACGGCGCGCGACGGGATGGGGCAGGCGGCGGGGATCACCAGTCGGCAGGGCGCGCTCGACCTCGTGATCACCAACGCGATCGTGATGGACCCGATCCTTGGCATCATCAAGGGGGACATCGGTGTCAAGGATGGGCGGATCGTCGGGATCGGCAATGCGGGCAATCCCGGCACGATGGACGACATCACGCCGGGGCTGATCGTCGGGGCGAGCACCGAGGTGATCGCCGGGGAGCACCTGATCGCCACGCCGGGAGGCATCGACGTCCACATCCACATGATCGCGCCGCAACAGGTTAACGACGCCCTCTCGAACGGGATCACCACCATGCTCGGCGGCGGCACCGGCCCGGCGGACGGCACGCGCGCCACCACCTGCACGCCCGGTCCCTGGCAGATCGCGCGGATGCTGGAAGCGGTGGAGGGGCTGCCGGTCAACTGGGGCTTGCTCGGCAAGGGGAACGCCTCGACCGCCGCGCCGCTGGAGGAGCAGATCGAGGCGGGCGTCTGCGGGCTGAAGCTGCACGAGGATTGGGGGACGACCCCGAAGGCGATCGATACCTGCCTGACCGTCGCGGACGCCTACGACATCCAGGTCGGCATTCATACCGACACCCTCAACGAGGCCGGCTTCGTCGAGGACACGATCGCGGCGATCGGCGGGCGTACCATCCACACCTTCCATACCGAGGGGGCGGGGGGCGGCCACGCGCCGGACATCATCCGCGTCGCCGGGGAACCGAATGTCCTCCCCTCGTCCACCAACCCGACGCGCCCCTACACCGTCAACACCCTCTCCGAGCACCTCGACATGCTGATGGTCTGCCACCACCTCAGCCCGAACGTGCCGGAGGATGTCGCCTTCGCCGAGAGCCGCATCCGCCCGGAGACGATGGCGGCGGAGGATGTGCTGCACGATCGCGGCGTGATCAGCATGTATTCGTCGGACTCGCAGGCGATGGGGCGGGTCGGGGAGTCGTTCACGCGTCTTTTCCAGACCGCCGACAAGATGAAGCGCGTCGTGGGGCCGCTACCGGAGGGGACGCCCGGTGACGACAACGAGCGCGTGCTGCGTTACCTCGCCAAGCTGACGATCAATCCGGCCCTCGCGCACGGTATCGGCCACCTCGTCGGCTCGCTCGAACCGGGCAAACTGGCCGACATCGTCCTCTGGCCGATCACCCATTTCGGCGCGAAGCCGAAGCTGATCGTCAAGGGGGGAATCATCAACTGGGCGATCATGGGCGATGCCAATGCCTCGGTCCCGACCTGCGAGCCGCAGCTCTATCGCCCGATGTTCGGGGCACACCCGGCGGTCGTGGCGCGGACCTGCTACACCTTCGTCTCGGGCGCGGCCTACGAGCGCGGCGTGGCGGATCAGTTGGGGCTGCGCCGGATGATCGCGCCGGTGCGCGGCTGCCGCACGATCGGCAAGCGGCAGATGGTCCGCAACGGCTTCACGCCGCGGATAGAGGTGGACCCGGAGACCTACCAGGTGCGCCTCGATGGCGAACTGGCGACCGCCCCGGCGGCGGAACGCCTTGCCCTGGCACAGCTCTACTTCCTCACCTAGCGGATGAGCGTGCGCGGCACCGCCCCGACCGCCACCGCTGCGCTCGATCCACTGGCGACGCTGGCGCTGTTGCAACTGGCCGACTCCTTCTTCCCGACCGGGGCCTACGCGCACTCGCAGGGATTGGAAGGCTTCGTGCGCCGCGACCTGATCGTGGACGCCGCCGGGGTCGAGGCGTTCCTGCACAACAGCCTCGTCTGGTCGATCGTCCCCGCCGATTGCGTGGCGCTCCTCAACGCTCGCCGCGCGGCGCTCACTGACGATACCGCGACCCTCTGCGCCATCGACCGCGCGCTGCACGCCATGAAATTGGCGGAGGAGTTGCGCGTCGCATCGCGCCAGTTGGGGCGGCGTGTGCTGACCGAGACGGCGGGTTTCGTGGACACGCCCACACTGGCGGCGTATCGCGCTGCGGTCAGCGGCGGCGAGACGCCGGGGCATGGCGCGGTCGCGCTCGGCACCCTGGCCGCCGCACAGGGGATACCGGGCGAGGTGGCATCGCTGGCCTTCTGCCACAGCTATGCGGTCGGTATTCTCGGCGCGGCGATGCGCCTGCTGCGCGTGACCCACACGCAGATGCAGGCGATCCTGCGCCGCCTCCATCCGGCGATCGCGCACGAACTGGGGCGGGTGGGCGGGCGCGACTGGCGGGCCATGACCGCGTTCACGCCGGAACTCGATCTGGTATCGATCGGGCACGAGACGGATGATCTGCGGCAATTCGCGAGCTAACCTGCTCGACGATCGGGGCGAAAGGTGAGAAGGATATGCAACGGACGATACCGCGCATCGGAATCGGCGGGCCGGTCGGGTCGGGCAAGACCGCGCTGGTGGAGGCGCTGGTGCCGCGCTTCGTCGCGCGCGGCCTGCGCCCGCTGGTGATCACCAACGACATCTACACCAGCGAGGACCGCGAGCATGTGCGGCGCACCCTCGCCGGGTGCCTCGACGCCGACCGTATCCGCGGGGTGGAGACCGGGAGCTGCCCGCACGCGGCGGTGCGCGACGATCCGAGTCTCAACCTGTTGATGGTCGAGGAGTTGACCGCGACCTATCCAGACGCCGACCTGATCCTGATCGAGAGCGGCGGCGACAATCTGACCCTGACCTTCAGCCCGGCGCTCGCCGATTACCAGCTTTACGTGCTCGACGTGGCGGGTGGCGACAAGCTGCCGCGCAAACGAGGGCAGGGGATCATGCAGAGCGATCTGCTGGTGATCAACAAGACCGATCTCGCGCCGTACGTCGGTGCCGACCTGGAGGTGATGCGGCGCGATTCGGCGCGGGTGCGCGGCAACAAGCCCTTCCTCTTCACCAACTGTCGCGGGAACGAAGGGCTAGATGAGGTGGAGGAGACGATCCTGAGCGGGATCGGGCTGCTGGCGGGCAGTGACCGGCGTTAGCCTCGCCACGCGCCCCTTCGCGGGGCTGGCCGATCTGATCTTCGCGCCGCGCGACGGGCGAACGCGCCTCGTCGCGAGCCAGACACGTCCGCCCCTGCTCGCGGGGCGCGTCCTCTATCCCGACGAGGCGCTGCCCGACCTGGCGCACCTGATCCTCGCCAATCCGACGACGGGCATCTTCGCGGGCGACAGGCTGCGCATCCGGGTGCGGGTACGCGCGGGCGGACAGGCGCACGTCACGACGCAGGCGGCGACGCGGATTCACACGATGCTCGCGGGCGGTGCTACGCAACATATTGGCTTGCTTGTCGAGGGTGGTGCGGCGCTCGAATGGCTGCCCGATCCGGTGATTCCTTTCCGTGGGGCGCGCTTCACGAACAGCACACACCTCGTCGTCGCGCCGGGCGGCACGCTGATCTACGGCGACATCCTCACGCCCGGTCGGGTCGCGTCCGGCGAAAGCCTCGCTAACTACTCGTTGCATAACTCCCTGCTGTGGCGGCGGAGTGCCTTGAGGCAGATCAGCGCACAGGCGAGGTCGAGGAACGCCTGGTGCAATTCCTCGCGACGTTCGTAGCGGATCGCCAGGCGA
>JAABUN010001226.1_pt1 | contig 59081 bp, 52 predicted proteins | sample 5559311 | NCBI WGS metagenome assembly JAABUN01 (sample SAMN10711877, study PRJNA513370) | rock metagenome | isolation source: Antarctica rocks | place: Antarctica: Victoria Land, Siegfried Peak sud
AACGGTCGACTCGAGCACCTCCGCGGCCTGGCCCTGGGCTTCCGCAACCTCACCCACTACATCGCCAGATCCCTACTCGAAACCGGCGGATTCAGACCGCAACTACACCCTGGATTGTGATGAGCCCTTTTGCCATACGAGACTCCTCAGTCTCCGGCAGCAACTCATCGTGTATGTTGCAGGTTCTCAGGACTACTGGTACTTCGATTCGCTGCTGCGAATGAAGGACCACGCTCGTGCGTGGCCCCACTGGTCACCATTCGAGAGTGCCCAGAGAGTCACCGACAGGTCGGCCGGGTTAGCGATTATTCGCCGTACCGGGCCGACCGAGTCGGAATCCCACGCTATCTAGCTACAGCCGCTGGTGCTTCCGCAGCCTTCGCAGACGTAGCAGGAGCCAGCAGGACGCATCTTGGTGCCACACGTCATACACATCGGGGCATCTGCAGATTTGCCCTGCAGCTGCTCGAGCAACTCGGTCGAGGAGTGGATCGTCGGCTCCACTGCTCGCACGTCCGCAGCGCCCGCGCCGGACTGAACCGTCGAGGCCTCCAGATCGTGGCGCTTGCTGGCTGGGGCCGCCGACTGGCTGTAGGACTCCAGCGCCTCCTCCATGTCGTCGTCTTCGGAGTCACCTGCTGCGTACGAGCCGGTCTCCAGCTGGCGAGCGCGCTCCTGCGCGGAGTGGATGCCCATGAACGAACGGGTTTCGAAGTCCATGTAGTCCAGGGCCAACCGGCGGAAGACGTAGTCCATGAGCGACTGCGACATCCGCACGTCGGGGTCGTCCGTCATACCGGCCGGCTCGAAGCGCAGGTTGGTGAACTTCTCCACGAAGGTCTCCAGCGGCACGCCGTACTGCAAACCCACGGACACCGCGATCGAGAAGGCGTCCATCACTCCGGCCAGGGTCGAGCCCTGCTTACCGAACTTCAGGAACAACTCACCGAGCTGGCCGTCGTCGTACGTGCCAGCGGTGAGGTAGCCCTCGGCTCCACCGACCGCGAACGATGTCGTCTGGCTGGCGCGGCGCTTGGGCAGACGCTTACGCACCGGGCGGTACTCGATGACCTTCTCAACCTTGGCCTCACCGGCCTCGACCGTTTCGTCCTTCTTGGGCTCTTCTTTCTTGCCGTCGGAAAGCGGCTGACCGACCTTGCACATGTCGCGATAGACGGCCAACGCCTTGAGGCCGAGTTTCCAGCCTTGCTCGTAGACGTCGGCGATCTCCTCGACCGTCGCGCTCTCGGGCAGGTTGACCGTCTTGGAGATGGCACCGGACAGGAACGGCTGAGCCGCAGCCATCATCCGCACGTGGCCCATGGGCTTGATCGCCCGAGCACCCATGGCGCAGTCGAAGACCTCGTAGTGCTCAGGCTTCAGACCCGGGGCATCAATGACGTGACCCTTTTCGGCGATGTGCTCAACGATCGCTTCAGCGGTCTCGTCGGCGTAACCCATCATGTTGAGCGCGCGCGGGATGGTCTGGTTGACGATCTGCATCGACCCGCCACCCACAAGCTTCTTGAACTTGACCAGCGAAAAGTCAGGCTCGATGCCGGTGGTGTCGCAATCCATCATGAAGCCGATGGTGCCGGTCGGCGCGAGCACGGAGGCCTGCGCGTTGCGGTAGCCGTTCTTCTCGCCGACCTTGATCACCGAGTCCCACGCCTTGGTCGCGGCCTTGTGAATCTTGGTGTCCATATCGTGCAACGGACGGATCTCGTCGTTGGCGGCCTGGTGCTTGCGCATCACGCGCTTGTGCGGGTCAGCGTTGCGGGCATACCCGGCGTAGGGACCGACCACACCCGCCAACTCGGCGGAGCGCTTATAGGCCGCACCAGTCAACAACGAGGTCAGACCGGCGGCCAGTGTGCGGCCACCCTCGGAGTCGTAACCACGCCCGGTGGCCATCAGCAGCGCGCCGAGGTTGGCATAGCCGATACCGAGCTGGCGGTAGTTGCGCGTCGTTTCGCCAATCGCCTCGGTTGGGAAGTCGGCGAAGCAGATCGAGATATCCATCGCGGTGATGACCAGCTCGAGCACCTTTTGGTACGTCTCGACGTCGAACGTGTTGTCGTCGCGCAGGAACTTCAGCAGGTTGAGGCTGGCCAGGTTGCAACTGGAGTTGTCCAGCGACATGTATTCCGAGCAGGGGTTGGACGCGGTGATGCGACCCGTCTCGGGAGTGGTGTGCCAGTCGTTGATGGTGTCGTCGTACTGGATGCCGGGGTCGGCGCACTCCCACGCTGCGGTGGCCATCTTGCCAAAGAGCTCACGGGCATCGACGGTGTCGACGACGGAGCCGTCCTTACGCGAGCGCAGCCCGAACTCGGCACCTTCGTCGACGGCACGCATGAACTCATCGCTAACCCGCACCGAGTTGTTCGCGTTCTGGTACTGCACGGACACGATGTCCGAGCCGCCCAAATCCATATCGAACCCTGCATCACGCAGCGCCCGGATCTTGTCTTCCTCGCGCGCCTTGGTCATGACGAACTCTTCGATGTCCGGGTGGTCGACGTCGAGAACGACCATCTTGGCCGCGCGGCGAGTGGCGCCACCGGACTTGATGGTGCCGGCGGAGGCGTCCGCGCCGCGCATGAAGGAGACCGGACCGCTCGCGGCGCCACCGGAGGACAGCAACTCCCTAGAGGAGCGGATGCGCGAGAGGTTCAGGCCCGCACCGGAGCCGCCCTTGAAGATGAAACCCTCTTCGCGGTACCAGTTCAGGATGGAGTCCATCGAGTCGTCGACCGACAAGATGAAGCACGCGCTGACCTGCTGCGGGCTGGACGTGCCAACGTTGAACCAGACGGGTGAGTTGAAACTGAAGACCTGGTTGATGAGCGCGTGCGTCAACTCGTGCTCGAAGATCTCGGCGTCTTCATCGGTGCGGAAGTAGCCGTGCTCTTTACCTGCCTTGGCGTAGGTCAACACCACGCGGTCAATGAGCTGCTTGAGGCTGTGCTCACGGGCATCGGTCCCTACGGCGCCACGGAAGTACTTCGTGGTGACGATCGTGGAAGCGTTGACCGACCAGAAGTCGGGGTATTCGACGCCGTGTTGCTCAAAGATCACCGTGCCCGTCTTCCAGTTGGTCTGGATGACATCTCGCTTTTCCCAGTTCACCTGCTCGTAAGGGTGAACCCCCGGCGTGGTGTAAATGCGCTCGATCGTCAGGCCCGTGTTGGCGCGACGCGAACGGGACTTGGCCCCGGTCGTCTCCGTCATATCCATACTCCTTGTGCGGTGTGGCGATGAATGTTTCATTATTGCGATGACGTATTGCTGATGCTGTCAGTGACCACTGACATACCCGGCGTCCGATTCAGCACGGAGCAAGGTGATGGCTGATTCAAAGTCGTTGAGCGAGTCGAACGCTTGGTAGACCGACGCGAAACGCAAGTAAGCGACCTCATCGAGGTGTCGCAGCGGAGTCAGGATGGCCAAACCCACTTCGTGGGCATCGACTTCGGCCTGTCCCAAGGACCGAATGGTCTCCTCCACCATTTGGGCCAGACGCTGCAACTCGTCCTCAGTGACCGGACGGCCCTGGCACGACTTGCGCACCCCCACCAGCACCTTGTCGCGACTGAACGGCTCAGTGGTGCCCGAGCGCTTGATCACTGCGAGCGTCGCCGTCTCTAGGGTGCCGAACCGTCGCCCGCATTCGGGGCATTGGCGACGACGCCTGATGATGGTGCCTTCTTCTTGCACGCGGCTATCCACGACTCGGGAGTCGGTATGCCGACAAAACGGACAGTGCATAACTCCTCCTTAGATTGGGGATGACCTGTGGACGGTCTGTGCGCGAAGCGCGTTCGCTTGTGCACAACATGTGGACTAACCACATCGGTGTAACTACTAGATATAGGGATACTAAGTCCCGCAGCTACTAGAAGCAACCCACCCCCACGAGGTTCGGCGTGTCGCGCTGCGACACCTACGCCCCACCCTCGAGCCCCGCTGCGCCGAGGACGTGTGGCCGGTCTAGCCCGGCGCGGCAAGCACAAGGGGTAACACTGCCGTTGCCCCCGAACGGCGCAGTGCCCGACTGGCGACGGCTATGGTCCAGCGCGAGTCCACCCGATCGTCCACCAAAAGCACGGGGCCGCGGGTCGATTCGAGGGCCGCAGCAAGATCTGGGCCTACGACGATGCGGTCCCACACGTTGGCGAGTCGGAAGGCGCTGTTGCCGCCGGGTTCGCCCAACGGTCCTCCGTGGGCCAGGTCCAGGGTGCCTAACAGTGGCAGCCGCCCGATCCGAGAGATCTGCTCGGCCAGCGACGACACCAACTCTGGGTGGCTCCGCGAGGGCATCGCGACGATCGCGACCGGCCGAGTTGCCCACTTCCATTGCGCCAACACCTGCACGCAGGCTTTGACCATATCGTTGGACACGGGTGCGTCGTGTGCCAGGGCGGTGCGCAGCCGCGCGCCCCACGCCAGGTCGCTCGTGCGAGCCAGCGCGCGCCCCGGCGCGGCCTGCTCGTGCTGCGTGATCTTGCCTTTGACGTCCACGCCGAGGCGCGGCATACCCGTTGGCCATTGCGCTCGCGTCTCGATCACGGCACCCACAACCCCCAAGCTACGACCGGCAACCAACATGGCCTCGTCGGGGATGTCGTCGGAGAACCACGGCGCAGTGCACACGTCACACCGGCCACATGGCTGCGCAGTGTCGTCGTCGAGGCTTCGTTGCAGGAAGGCCATCCGGCACTCGTCGGTGCGCTCGTACTCCAGCATCATCGCCGCCTCGCGCTCGCGCGCCGCTGCGACTCGGGCGTATCGCTCCTGGTCGTAGAACCACGGCTCGCCGGTGCTCACCCACCCCCCGCTGACCTTGTCGACGGCCCCGTCCACATCGAGAACCTTCAGGAGCAACTCTAAACGCGTCCGTCGCACGTCAACCATGGTCTCCAAGGCCGGCGTCGACAGCGCTCGCGGTGACTGCGCCAACGCGGCAAGCACCGCTTCAGCTTGCTCCGCCTTCGGCATCGAGGCCGACGCGAAGTAAGCCCAAATGTCACGGTCTTCGGAGCCCGGCAACAGCAACACGTCGGCCCGATCGGTCGCTCGGCCGGCACGGCCCACCTGTTGGTAGTAGGCCACCGGAGACGACGGGGCCCCTAAATGAATCACGAAACCCAGATCAGGCTTATCGAAGCCCATGCCCAACGCGCTCGTAGCCACCAGTGCCTTTACCTCGTTGCTGCGCAGTTGCCCTTCGAGGCGCTCGCGCTCTTCGGGGTCCGTGCGCCCGGTGTATGCAGATACGCGCGCACCCACCGACCGCAACGCTTCGGCGACGTCATCAGCGGCGGAGACCGTTAAGCAGTAGATGATCCCGCTGCCGGGAAGGTCATCTAGGTGAGCCACCAGCCACGCGATCCGCTGCTGCGGCGTCAGCGCGCGCAGCACCCCCAACCGAAGCGACGCCCGAGCCAGCGGCCCCCGAATCGTCAAGACCGAGGCGCCGCCTACCCCTAACTGTTCTTCGACGTCGGCCACCACCCGTTCGTTCGCCGTCGCCGTCGTGGCCAACACCGGCGTCCCCGCCGGCAACTCGAGCAGCAGGGAGCGGATCCGCCGATAGTCGGGCCGGAAGTCGTGACCCCAATCGCTGATGCAGTGGGCCTCGTCAACGACGAGAAGGCCGCACCGCGCAGCCAAGTCCGGAAGTTGCTCGGCCCGAAACCTGGGATTGTTGAGCCGCTCCGGGCTGACCAACAGCACATCCACCTCGTCAGCGGCCAGGGCAGCCCGGACCTCGTCCCACTGCGTGGCGTTCGCCGAGTTCATCGTGACGGCCCGAACCCCCGCCCGATTCGCCGCCGCAATCTGATCGCGCATCAGCGCCAACAGGGGCGAGACGATGATCGTCGGTCCAGCACCCGAAGCCCGGCGCAGCATGGTCGAGACGAAATACACCGCCGACTTGCCCCACCCCGTTCGCTGCACCACCAGGGCGCGCGAACGCTGATCCACCAACGCCTCGACCGCTTCGAATTGCCCGTCCCTGAATTCGACGGCTGAAGAGCCGACGAGAGCTCGCAGCGCCTGTAGCGCGTCTGTTCGCAGATCCGACATGCGCCACACGCTAGGCCAAGGCGGCGACATACTCCGGAGTTGTCCACAGCGCGCCGAAACAACAGGTCACCAGCACCGGTGCCAGCCCTCTAGGCTTGCCTGCGTGAAATGGGATGACTACGACGCGGCCTTGTTCGACCTCGACGGGGTGCTGACGCCCACCGCAGAAGTACACATGCACGCCTGGGCGGAGATGTTTACCGAGTTTTTGGCGGACCTGCCTGGCCAGCGGGCCTACAGCGACCAGGACTACTTCGACTACGTCGACGGCAAGCCACGGTATGAAGGGGTCGCGTCCTTCCTCGCCGCACGCGACATCGAGTTGGACTTCGGCGACCCTAGCGACGAGCCCGGACAGAGCACGGTGTGCGGCTTGGGAAACCGCAAGAACGCAGTCTTCACCGCCGTGCTGGCGCGCGACGGCATCGCCCCCTACGCCGGCTCGCTGCAACTGATCGATCATCTGGAGACGCTTGGCGTAGCGATGGCCGTGGTCTCTTCGTCGAAGAACGCACCCGACGTACTCGCCGCCGCAGGCATCGCCGACCGGTTCCCCGTGGTCGTGCACGGTGGAGTGGCCGCAGCCAAAGGCATCGCGGGCAAACCAGCACCAGACACCTACACGTATGCCGCCCAGCAGCTGACGATCGATAGCCGGCGGTGCGTCGTGTTCGAAGATGCCATCTCGGGGGTACAGGCCGGCGCGTCCGGGAAGTTCGCGCTCGTCGTAGGCGTGGACCGCGGAGCGGGAACTGAGGCGTTGATGAGTAACGGTGCAGAAGTTGTCGTTTCCGACCTGGCGGAACTGATCTGATGGGACACAAGTATCCCTCCCCCCACGTCCCGCCGGTTGCGCTCGACCCGTTGGACCGGTCACGCTTCCCGGTCGATGAGTGGGCGTTGGTCGAAGACGTCCATACTCGTGAAGACCTTGGCACCACCGAGACCCTCTTTGCGGTGGCCAACGGATACATGGGTATGCGTGGCAACCCCGAGGAGGGCCGCGACACCCATACGCACGGCACCTTCGTCAACGGATTCCACGAGACGTGGCCTATTCACCACGCCGAAGAAGCCTTCGGCCTGGCGCGCGTGGGTCAGACGCTGATCAACGTGCCGGACCCCAAGGTCATCAAAATCTACGTCGAGGATGAGCCACTCTTGCTCGACATCGCCGACCTAGAGACCTACGGGCGCACCCTGTCCTTCAAGGACGGCATCTTGCGCCGGGAGCTGATCTGGCGCACCAGTGCAGGGCTTCGTGTGAAGGTCTCCACCACCCGAATGGCCAGCGTGACTGCGCGCCACCTCGCCGTGATGACCATGGACATCGAGCTCCTCGACGGCAACGCCCCCATCGTCATCTCCTCGCAACTGCTGAACCGTCAAGACGGCTCAGACGAATATCACGTGCGCTCGGCCGCGATGGGTGAGGGCGTTGACCCGCGCAAAGCCGAGGGCTTCGACCGCCGAGTGCTCGAGCCGCAGGCCAGCCTGACCCGGGACAGCCGACTACTGCTGGGCTATCGCTGTGTCGAGTCCCGGATGACTATTGCGGTCGCCGCGGACCACCGTATGCAGACGGACAACGAGTGGACCGAAGAACTCACCGCCACCGATGACCGCGCCAAACACGTCTTCTCTATCGACGCGCTCGAGGGCCAACCGATCCATCTTCAGAAATACGTGGCGTATCACACCTCGCGCGGAGTGCCAGTGCGTGAATTGTCTGATCGCTGCTGGCGCACGCTGAAGCGGGCCACTAACGAAGGCGTTGAGGCGCTACACACGAAGCAACGCGGTTGGTACGACACGTACTGGGAAAATTCGGACGTCACGATCGTGGGCCAGCCAGCCGTGCAGCAAGCGATCCGGTGGAACATCTTCCAGCTCGCCCAAGCCACCGCGCGGGCGGGAAGTCACGGCATACCGGCCAAGGGGATGACCGGCTCGGGCTACGGCGGGCACTACTTCTGGGACACCGAGTGCTACGTCATCCCGTTCCTCATCTACACCGACCCCCAAGCCGCTCGCAATGCGCTGCGCTTCCGACACAACATGCTCCCGGCTGCCCGCGAGCGTGCCGCCGAGTTGGCCCAGCACGGAGCGCTGTTCCCCTGGCGCACGATCAACGGCAAAGAAGCCTCGGCATACTTCGCGGCCGGCACCGCGCAGTACCACATCAACGCCGATGTCGTCCTGGCCCTGGTCAAGTACCTCCGGGCGACCAACGATCGAGACTTCCTCGTTCGCGAGGGTGTAGACATCCTCGTCGAAACCGCGCGGCTGTGGGCCGATTTGGGTTTCTGGCGCCACAACGGCAAGGGCAGTTTCCACATCCACGGGGTGACCGGTCCGGACGAATACACCACCGTCGTGAACGACAACCTTTTCACTAACGTTATGGCCCAGTTCAACCTTGCCGTCGCGGGCATCACGCTCTCCGAACTACAGCAGACCCACCCCGACGACTACGCCAGGGCCGTCTCTCGCCTGCGCATCCGCCCCGGTGAAGCAGCCGAATGGCGGCGCGCCGCTAAGGGCATGTCGATCCCGTTCGACACCGAAATGGGAGTGCACCAGCAGGATTCGCACTTCCTCGAACGTGAAATGTGGGACCTAGAGCACACGCCGAACGACAAGCGTCCGTTGCTCTTGCACTACCACCCCCTGGTGATCTACCGCTTCCAGGTGTTGAAGCAGACCGACGTTGTGCTGGCTATGTATCTACAAGGCGAACGCTTTACGGCCGAGCAGAAACGCGCAAACTTCGAGTACTACGACCCGATCACCACCGGCGACTCCACGCTCTCGGCAGTGATGCAGTCCATCGTTGCGGCCGAGGTCGGTTACTACGAGTTGGCTTTGCGCTACTTCTACGCCGGACTCTTTGTTGACCTCGACGACCGCCACGGCAACACCACCGACGGTGCGCACATCGCCTCCACCGGCGGCGTATGGAGCGCAGTGGTTGGCGGTTTCGGCGGTATGCGGGATGACCACGGCGTGCTGACCTTTGACCCACGGTTGCCCATGGAGTGGGAAGAAATTAGCTGGCCGATGCTGTGGCACGGTTCGAAGCTCATCACCACGGTCCACCAAGAAGCCATCACCTTTGCGGTCCATGAGGGCGCTGACGTGGAACTCAGCGTGCGGGGCCAGAAGTACGTCATTGGGCGGTCGCCGGTACGCGTTGAGTTAACGGGTCAGGGGCCGCGCCTGGAGGGGCTCCTCGACGTGAATAGCCTCATTGGGACCAAGCGCCGCGACGGGACCACCGTCACGGCGACCGTGCCGCACTCATGGTCTGAGGAGATTGACGGCAACGGAGCAGACTCAGGACTCGTTGCCGGAATGGCTGGCTGATGGGCGCTCCCCATCGACCCGATTAGTTCGAGGCGCATAGAGCGGCGACGATGGTTGCATGACTGATGCTTCCGCCGCTCCTGACAGCGGCTCAAACACCAGCGTGGCCCCCAACCCAACTCCTGTCGAGTCGGACATTGACCGCTTGGTCGATGCCATCTCCGGCGAGGAAGACCAGGTCGGCTTAGCCGCCTTGTGGCGGGTGACGATGGGACTAGAGCAGTGGTGGTTTATCGCAGTTGGAGAGCCTGGTGAAGAATCGCCTGCGGCCGCCGAAATTGACGATCAACTCATGCTGTTGGCCTTCACCGACAGTGAACGTGCCAGACACTTCGCGGTCCAGCAGTCAATGATCGGACCGGGCGATCACCTCAGCGCCATCGCCTTGCGACCTGATGAGGTCATCGAGACCGCTGCAGAGTATGAGTCGGCAGGCATTGCTGGTCTGATGTTCGATCCCCACATCAGCGGTTACTTCATCTCGTCAGCCCAGTTGCCGATCGTGCACCAAGCCGTGCACCAACTCAAGGCCGATGACTGAGGCGACGGATCCGGTAGGAATGATTACCGAAATCGATCGCCTTACGGGATCGACAGTCGCTGACCCGTCTGCACCTGGGCGCTATTCATGTTGTTCTCCAACTGGACGGCCACCACCGCACGATCCAGTGGCAAGTTGGGCAGGTGTTGTGCAGCAATGTCTGAGAGCGTCTGACCGGGCTGCACCTCGACTTCGATAGCCGCAGAGGCAGGCGACATCATCATCAGCGTCACCACTGCCAGGGCGGCAATGGACATAACGATCGCCATGGCCCGGGCCACACGGCCGCGCCGGGTGATGCGCATCTGTGGCACAGCACCGTCCCCGCCGGCCGACTCAGTCTGGGGCACCAGCCTCAGATGAGGCTCGTGGTGCGTCGGGGATTCAAACTCGGCAATGGCTGCGCTCATGATGACTCCTTGACGTGCGGGGATGCTCGGGACTTCGTGGTCAACCAAACACCCGTTCGATAGGACGCTTGTACACTTTATAGCACGCTCGTACGATATTGGCGACACGCCGGTCGAACAGGTGTTTGGCTTGACTGTGCAGCGTCCGTACGATGTGTTCATGCGACTGAGTCCACCAGAGGGCACTGACAGACCCTCTGATCAGCGCAAACATCCAGAGGGGATGGGAAACATGGCAGAGGTCCACGACTTGTCCGGCCACTTCGACGGCACGGAGCTCAGCACGCGGCAACATCGTGTGCTCGAGGTCATCCAGGACGCCGTCGATCAACGCGGCTATCCGCCGAGTCTGCGCGAGATCGGGGAAGCGGTAGGACTGACGTCTCCGTCCTCGGTGGCGCACCAGCTCAAGATGCTGGAGCGAAAGGGATACTTGCGCCGCGATCCCCACCGCCCTCGAGCCATCGAGGTGGTTCGACCTTCCGCTGGGGATGAGCCGCAGCGTGGATACCGCCGACACGACGAACGGCCCTTGGACGCACACAGTGACACCGACCCGCAACGTGATGATGTCGCGGCGGCCCGCGCTGCTGAAACGAGCAATGCTGCCAACCTTGCGGTCCACGACGAGACCGGCAGTGGCGACGAGCGTCCCCAAGCGTCATACGTGCCTGTGGTGGGTCGGATCGCCGCTGGTGGCCCGATTCTGGCTGAGCAAGCCATTGAAGATATTTTCCCGCTGCCGAAGCAAATCGTGGGCGACGGCGACTTGTTCTTGCTCAACGTCGTAGGTGACTCCATGATCGAGGCCGCGATCTGCGACGGAGACTACGTCGTCGTGCGCCGACAGCCGTCCGCCGACAATGGCGACATCGTCGCGGCCATGTTGGACAACGAGGCCACTGTGAAGACGTTTAAGCGCACGGCCAACAAGATTTGGCTGCTGCCGCACAACGATGACTACGACCCGATCGACGGCGACGCTGCGGTCATCCTCGGCAAGGTAACGGCGGTCCTAAGACGCTTGTGAACCGCCCCTGAGCCAGTGCCGTTCGCCGACTCCATCCCCTCCGGCGGGCGGCATTGTCATGTCTATTTTCCGTTGTGCGTCTTACGTGCGTTCCAAACGTCAGCCGGGTTGGATCATCGACGTTCACCTAGAGCGTCAACCAAACCGGGGAGCACATCCCCCAAAAGCGCGTCAAGGCGGATGGTGGTCTCGGTGTCGCCCCGCGTGGGTCCGCGGGTGATGACCGCGACGGGACGGCCTAGAGCCGCCGCCCGGCGCACGAAGCGGTAGCCGCTCATCACCTGTAGCGAGGACCCCAAGACCAGCAGTGCTCGGGAGCGTTCAACAAGCGCAAACGATTCGTTCACCAGCGGGCGCGCCACGGCACCGCCGAAAAAGACCACGTCCGGCTTCAACCGATCGTGACCACATACCGGGCAGGTCGCGATGGTGAACTCGGCAACCTCCTGCGCGCTGAGCACCACGTCGCCGTCGGGTCTGATTTCGGTAGAGGTCTGGGGACCGGCGAACGTCGGGTTGGCCAGCTGCAACCACCCGTGCACTTCATCGCGCGAATAGCGACCGTCACAGTCCAGACACACCACACGTGCCAGGTTGCCGTGCAGTTCGATGAGGCCACGGGACCCCGCCGCTTGGTGCAGCCCGTCCACATTCTGGGTGATAAGGCCAGTCAAAGCGCCACGGTGTTGCATGGCTGCGACCGCGAGGTGAGAGGTATTGGGGCCTGCCTCGGCAAAACGCTTCCACCCGGAATATGCCCTGGCCCAGTAGCGCCGACGGCCGGCGGCATCAGCCAAGAATTCGGAGTACTGCATTGGCTCGGCTCGCCGCTGTCCGTCGGGCCCCCGGTAGTCGGGGATACCACTTGCCGTAGACATGCCCGCCCCCGTCAGGACGGCGATATCTCCTGCCCGAAGGAGCTCTGCGATCTGCTCGAATGCCTCAGGGTCGACGGTCGAGGCGGGCGGCAACGTCACGGGATCCAGCACGTCGCTAGCGTAATGCGGCCTCGATGAGGTCTACATCGGCGGTGGTGTTCCAGAGGTGAAAGGCAACGCGGACAGTCTGCGCACGGGACGCGACGGTGATGCCAGCAACCGCGCAGGCGCGGGCCCTTGAGCCGTCACGATCTGGCAGCGAAACCACCGGCGTGATCCCCGGCTCTAGCCCTAACCGAGACCGGAAGTCATTGGCTAAACCGATGCCGTGATCGCCTAAGTCTTCAATAGGAACCCAGGTGAAGAGAGGGCCAGCGGCAGCAGCGCCGACCCAGGTCAGCCAACTCGGAGACACGTCGAACCGGCGAGCATCGGAGGCCAAGGTCATTCCTGGCCCGTAGACCGAGTCCCAGACCGACGCCCCCGCATACCACCCAGCGTTGACTGGGGTGAGATTCGCGATCTCTGTGTCGGTGGCGGTGAAGTAGGCGGCTCCGCGCGGCTGACACAACCATTTGTATGCCGAGCAGACCGTGAGATCGAAGCGTGCGGCCTCGACGGGGTACCAACCGGCGGCTTGAGTCAGGTCGCAGAAGGTACGTGCCCCGAAGCGGGCAGCCGCCACGAGCACGGCGTCGACATCGACGAGCGCGCCGTTCCTGCTTTGGGCCAACGAGAACACCACCATGTCCGTGGACTCGGTGATCGCATCGGCGAGCGCTTCTAGCGGTACCAGATCGACGGTAATACCCCGGCCGCGTTGCTCTTGCACCATAAAGGGGAACAGCATGGAGGTGAAGTCGTCGGCGATGGCCAGCACATGGGCACCATCGGGAAGCGACGCCGCGACGACACCCGCATACACCGACGCAGCCGGGCCGACCGCTACGTTGGCCACAGGCACGTTGACCAGCGAAGCGTACGCAGCCCGCGCCGAAGCGACTGCCTCGTCGTAAACCACCGGGGAGGCGGCCCCCGACTGCCACTGGGCGATCGCGTCCTGCATCGCCTCGACTACGGCGATCGGAGGCAAACCGAGAGTCGAGGCGTTCAAATATCCGCTGACCGGCCCAAACGCCGTCGAAAAGTCGGGCGTGCTCGGCACTAGCCGAAGAGCCCGCCGCTGGAACCAGCCTGCTGGCCCCCTGCCGAGGAGACCCCTTCGGAAGGTTGGATCACGACATACCCCTGGCCGGTGAAGGCCATCTGCAGCAGTTCGCCGGTTCCACCACGCACCATCGACCCGAGGCCGCCACTATCGATCTTGATGTCCATGTTCACGCCCGCAGTCCACATCACGACCGCCTGGGCATCACCGAAGGTCGGCGACAGGGCCACATCGAAGGCCACCGGGTCTCCCTTGGTGGTGATCGCGACGTAGCCGGTGCCACGCAAACTGACGTTGTACATACCGCCGGTCATCATCCCGCCCCGGGCCTGAATACGCTTGATGTCCCAGTCGATGGAAGACGAGAACGCCAAGATGCTGTTCCCGTTCACGGAGATCTCGTCGTTCTCCAAATACATGACCTGGACTTCGGCGGCGTCGTCGGCAACGAAGAACTCGCCCGACCCCGTGCAGGTCATCATCTGCACGCCCTCGCCGGTCATCTTGGACTTAATCAGTTTGTTGAGACCGCCGGAGCCCTTGTTGGCGAACTTCACATCCCCTTGGTAGGCCACCATTGAGCCAGTCTTCGCGTTCACGGGGCCGTAGTTCATAGAGATCTTCAGGAGTTTCTTATTTTGCAGAACGAACGGGTCCGTGGACGGATTCTCTTGGTAGTCCTTGAACAGCGAGCCGTGGATAGTCATATCGGTGGTGCCTCTTTCGTGATGGTGTGCCAGTCACTATCCTCTATAAACGGCAGCGGCAAAAGGCCGAAGTTGCGACACCCCACCTCGACGCGACACCACAAGGAGCACCATGGGCTTCCTCGACAAGGCGAAAGCAGCAGCCAACGATCTTGCTGCCAAGGCGGATTCGGCCATCACTGGGGCGACCCAAGGCACAGGTGTCAACGACACCAACCGATGGCTGCGCGACCTGGGTATTGCCACCTACTCCGAGCACATCGGCCAACCCGTCGACGGGGAGGCCCATACTCGGGCACTCGCGGCTCTGGATGCCCTCAAGGCCCAGGGCCAACTGGGTTCGCTGTCGATGTCTGCTGATCCACCGCCCGCACCGGGTATGAGCGGACCACCGCCGCCTCCGCCACCGCGCATGTAGGCGACCGGGGCACTCGCCTCTACGCATAATCCCCGGTTATTGTTGTGGGCATGTTTGATGCAGCGGGTATGCGGGTCATGCGGGCTATAGCCGATCAGGGTAGTTACACCGCAGCTGCAACATCGCTCGGCTATACACAGCCGGCAATATCGCAGATGGTTCGACGCTTGGAGCAGCGGACGGGGACCGTGTTGGTGGAGCGGACGGGTCGCCAGGTACGTCTGACCGAAGCCGGAGAAGTGCTGGCGCGGCACGCGGTGCACGTCTTGGCGGCGCTCGACAACGCCGAGGCCGAAGTCGCCGCCATCGCCGGTATGCAGGCTGGCCGGGTCCGCCTCATGGCCTTCCCCTCCTCGTCGGCGACGTTGGTGCCCCGCGCGCTTGCTCAGGTGCGACGCGAACACCCGGGCGTATCGATCCAGTTCTCTGAAGGTGAACCCGAGGCGTCGCTGGCGGCCGTGCGCGAAGGACGGTGCGATTTGGCGGTGGCCTTCGCCTACGAAGGCACCGACGTCGGCCGCGGCGTCGACACACTGCAGGGCCTCGACGTGATCGAGATGCTGACTGACCCGGTCCTGGTGGCGCTACCAGCGGGGCACCGATTGGCCGAAGCCGATGTGGTGTCGCTCGAAGATCTCGGCGACGAGCCGTGGATTGCGGGCTGCCCCCGGTGCCGCGGGCATCTACTTGCGCTGGCGGCTCAGGCGGGTTTCGACCCCGACGTCGCTTTTGAGACTGAGGACTACGTCGCAGTGCTCGGTCTAGTGGCCGCGGGGTTGGGAGTGGCGCTAGTGCCGGCCCTTATTCTGCACTCGGTCTCTCACGATGGCGTGGTGACTCGGACCATCAATCCTGCGTCACGGCGTTCGGTTCACGTGGTGACGACGCCGGATCTGCGGCGAGTACCGGCCGTTAAAGCGACCATTGATGCTCTGCAGCACAGTGCCCGAGAGCTCAGCCAGTCGGCATACCAGGGCCAGGTCCGCTAGGTGGTCAGTACAGCGAGGAGGCCATCGCTGGCCTTACCGTTGAGTGACCACCGATAGTTCACCGTCTCGATTCATCACGGCGATACCACCGTCGAGGTCGGTGCGTCGCACGACCATCCCCGCTTGGCGCAGCAGCGCGAGTGCACCTGGGGTGGGGTGACCAAACGTGTTGTCCGCTCCGACGCTGATCAGGGCTAGCGAGGCACCAAGACCCTCGACTAGCTCGGCACTCTGATCGGCTGAGCCATGGTGCGCGACCTTAAGGACGTCGAACTGCTCCCCGCGGATGATCGACCCCAGTTGCGACGTGGCTTCCGCCTCGATGTCACCGGTCGCCAGGATGCGCGTACCGCCCGCGTCGATATCCAGCACCACGCTCGCGTTGTTCGGCACCGACCCGCCATACACCGGCTGATCAGCCTGCGGCCACACCACCTTTGCCTGGACGTCCGCCCACGTGAACTCCTCACCCGCGACCAACGGGTATGTCGGCACGCCAGAGCTCGCGAGCAACGCCAGTGCGCGATTTGCCTCGGCTACGGGCTCACGCACCGGGCTGACGTAGGCCGCCGACACGGCCGCGTTGTCGAGCACTCCAGCCAGACCGCCGATGTGATCGCGGTGAAAATGGCTCAACACCACGGCGTCCACCTTCGTGACACCCACATCGCTGAGGCACGCAGCAATCGGACCAGGCTCTTCACCCACGTCGATCACGACGGCCGAGGTCGACCCGGTGCGCACAAGCACTCCGTCACCTTGACCGACGTCGCAGGCGAGCACGATCCAATCCTTAGGCGGCGGCCACGATGCGTCGGTAGGTAGCGGCAACAGCACCGACGCGAGAAGGACGCACACGCTGAGGCACACCCACGGCTTCCGCGCCGCCCAGTCCCGCAGCCACGGCCCGGTGACAATGATCAGCACCGTCAGAATCGCCAGCAGCCACGCCCCGGCAGCACCGTCGATCCACTCGACTTGACCCCACGAGACGGTGTCGCAGGCCCGAGCCACCGCGGCGATCCACAGCGCAGGCAACGCGCCGATCCAGCTCAGCACCGTTCCCAGTGGCACCCACACCGCAGCTCCCAGAGCCGCCGATATGCCCGCGATGGTCGTGACCGCCACCATCGGCGCGGCTAGCAGGTTAGCCAACACCGCGATGGTGGTGATGTTGCCCTGCAGGAGCACGATGACCGGTGCGCAGACCACCTGGGCGGCGAGCGGGATCGCGATGGCGTCCCCGACGAGAGCAGCACGGCGCGGTAGACGACGAGCGATTGCGTCGCCCCATGGCCTAGCGAAGACCACCAACCCCAGGGTCGCCAAGGTCGACAACGCGAACCCGTACGACCGCGCCAACCCAGGGTCGATGCACAGCAGCACCAGGACAGCACCCGCCAGTGCCGGCACCGTGGAGGCCCGCCGGGAAGCGCTCAGCCCAGCCAGGCCGATAAGCCCCATCACGCTGGCGCGCAAGACGCTTGGCTCGGGCCTACACAGCAGCACAAATCCGCACAGTGCCACCACCGCCAGCGGCGCCCGCCAACGCCGAGGGACGCCGACAAGGCGGCATACAACAACGACCGCCCCGAGCACGATCGCCACGTTGCTGCCGCTCACCGCCGATAGGTGACTCATGCCGGTGTTCAGCATCGCCTCGGTGAGATCGACGGGCGTGAGCGACGTGTCGCCAATGACCAACCCCGGGATCAGCCCCCGGGCATCAGCCGGCAGCGGGTCAACGGCCAACCGTAGACGCTCACGGACCACATCGGTCCCGCGCAATACCGCTGGTGGTGCACGCTCAAGGGCCGGAGACGTATGCGGGGAGAACGCGGCCACGACGTCGCCGTAGAGTTGCGCGTCCCCTTCGCTGTCCTTGGGTTGGTCCAACCTCCCGGATGCGCTGACCTGTGAACGCCACGGCACGTCAACCCATGCCGTGCTAGCGAAAACCACAACGGGTGTACTAGGAGTGCTCCTTTCGCCGCGTGCTTCGAGGTCGTCCACGTTCAGCGTGAACACCACCTGCGATTGATCGCCGCGACCACGAGATACCAAGAGGCGCGGCTGGGTCATCACCGTGCCTGTCAGGGTGACCACGGCACGCTCGGCGGCCAACGCCTCGACGGGACCCGCGCGATCAATGGATCGCTGACCCAGTGCGCTGCCGCATACCGCCAGCAGCGCCACGCCTGTCAGAGCCACGGTGCCCGCATACCGATAGGAGCCGCGAGCGCATCGGCCTCGTCTCACCGCTGCGATGCCGCCCCCGCCTAGCAAGAGGGCACCCGTCGCCATAGCCAGCGCGATTCTGCTACTAGGCCCGCCCGAGAGCCACGCCACGACGGCCCACGCGATCAGTGCGGGCACCATCAGCCGCAGGTCTAGGGCAGTGGGTTTGCTCTCGACTTCCGCCTCGATGGCACCGGCCCCGGGGGTGCTCACGGCCCACCGACGATCACCTGTGGACGCAGTTTGTCGAGGGTCTTAGGACCAATACCGCTGACCTCCAACAGCTCGTCGACGGTGCTGAACCGGCCGTTCTCGGTGCGCCAGGTCAGGATTGATTCGGCCGTCACGGGACCAACACCGGGCAGTGTCTGCAGAGTTGTCGAGTCAGCAGTATTAAGGTCGATCTGCGCGGTTGGTGACTCCCCCGCTACCGTTCCATCGGCGGCGCTCGCCCCGTCAGCGGCGCTCGGCGCAGAAGCCACGGTGGGGGCAGGCGCACCGACTTCGGCGGGCATCTCTTCACCTTCGACAGGGATCCAGATGCGCTCGGCATCAGCCACCACACGGGCCAGGTTGATCCGGCTCACATCGGCCTCGCCAGACAACCCCCCGGCCGCTTCTACGACATCGGACACCCGCGAACCATCTAACACCTGCACCACGCCAGGCTGACGAACAGCCCCGATGACGTGCACGTATGCCGACGCCAGCGGCTCCGTTGCCGATGCACCCGGCTCGGTGGTTGAGACGATCTGCTCAGCTCCGGACCGCGCAGACTCCTTGGCTGAGTCACCAGTCGGGAACCCATCCGTGTCCTGAGCTGCGTCCACCGAGGTGCTGCGGGTGCTCGCCACTGGCACAGGCTCGGCGGCGCGCTCGGCCCACGCTGCACGGACGCCGACGATTGCCAGGATCAGCATCAGCAGCGCGGCTGCACCGATCAGCGCCGACGGTTTGACCCGCACCAGCGCTGATCGCAGCGACTCCGGGAGGGTGAACAGCCGAGGTCGCACTGCGTGTCGGCCCGCACCGAGCGCCTGAGCCGCGTCGAGATCGCGTCTCACATCCGCGAGTCGGTCGGCTGGCTCAGGCACCCAACCAGGCTAGGAAAACACGACGCTCGACGGGCTTCTTTCGGGCAATGTGTGGATCAGGTGGGTCACCTTGCCTAGGTGTGGATAGTGGCCCCTGGCGAAACCACCACAGCCAACGTGCCCGGCCCGGTGTGCACGGCAGTAACCGCACCCAACTCAACGACATGAACGTTCACAACGGGCAGATCGGCTGACACTGCCGCACGGATATGAGCCGCGAATACGTCGGCACGCTCGGCAGCATCGCAGTGATGAATACCAACCTGGACCGTCCGTCCGGCGCGACGGTGACCTTCGACGTCGGCCACCGTTTGGGTCTGTAACCGAGCCATGGCCTTCGCCCGGGTGCGCACCCGCTCCCACGGCTTCACTTCCCCATCGGCGACGGTCAGCAGGGGCTTGATCGCGAGCGCTCCACCGAGCAGGGCCGAGGCAGCCCCGATGCGCCCACCGCGGCGTAGGAACTCCAAGGTGTCGACGTAGAAGTAGGCCGAGCACTCGGCTGCGCCTTGACGAATATGCGCCGCGATATCCTCGGCGGACGCCCCATGGTCAGCCAGTGCGGCGCCCGAGCACACGGCATACCCCATTGCTAGGCCGAGCGTTCGTGAGTCGATCACGGTGACCTCGACGTCTGATCGCACGGCAGCGGCGGCTAGCTGGGCCGACTCGATCGTGCGGCTGATGCGCCCCGACAAGTGCACCGAAACGATGTGATCGACGCTGCGGCGTTGGGCGACTTCCCGGTAGAACTCGACGAACTCACCCGGTGAAGGCCCGGACGTCGTCACGCTCTGTTTGCCCGCGCGTAGCAGCTCCGTGACCTGGGCGCCCGTGATTTCGACTCCCTCGGCCAACGACTCGCGCCCTACGAGAACATGCAGCGGGAGCACGTCGACGCTGGCCGCAGCCGCCCACGATTTGGGCAGGCTCGCGGTCGAGTCAGTGACAACCGCCACGCTCGAATCCGCACGCCCCTTCACGATTAAGCCGGGACGATGTTGACGAGTTTGGGAGCGCGCACGATCACCATGCGCGGCTCAGCGTCGCCGATCAGGTCGCGGATGCGTTCACTGCCCAACGCCAACTCACGCAGCGCCGCCTCGTCGATATCGACCGGCACATCAAGGCGATCGCGGACCTTGCCCTTGACCTGCACGATGCAGGTCACCGTGTCGTCGACCAGCAGCGCGGAGTCGGCGAGCGGGAACGGCGCAAACGCCAGCGACTCGTCGTGCCCCAGTCGGGCCCACAACTCCTCGGCGATGTGTGGGGCGACCGGCGCGACCATCTGCACCAACGGTTCCACTGCCGCTCTCGGCACCGAGGTCAACTTGGTCAGCACGTTGTTGAACTCGATCATCTTGGCGATGGCCGTGTTGAAGCGGATACCTTCGTAGTCGGTCCGGACCGCGTCGATCGTGCGGTGCAACGAGCGAGCAAGGTCCTCACTCAGCGCGTCGTCAGTGACCGACACGTCGCCGGTGCTCTCGTTGATGACGTTGCGCCACAAGCGTTGCAGGAAACGCTGGGATCCGATCACTGCGCGGGTTTCCCACGGGCGGTACTGCTCCAGCGGACCCATTGACATTTCGTAGACCCGGAACGTGTCGGCGCCGTACTGCTCGCAGATTGCGTCGGGGGTCACCACGTTCTTGAGTGATTTGCCCATCTTGCCGTGCTCTTGGGTCACGCTCTGGTCGTTCCAGGTGTATGCCGAGGGGCCGCCCGAAGAGTCAGGGTGCTCGACGACCTCCTCGGCTGGGACCGGCTGCCCCCGGCTGTCGCGATAGACGTAGGCCTCGATCATGCCTTGGTTGATCAACCGGCGGAACGGTTCTTCGCTGCTGACGTAGCCGAGGTCGTGCAGCACCTTGTGCCAGAAACGCGCATACAACAGGTGCAGCACCGCATGCTCGACACCGCCGATGTAGAGGTCCACGCCGCCAGGGTCGGTCGAGCCCTCGGGCGCACCGGCGACAGTCTCGTCGCGGGGCCCGATCCAGTACTTCTCGACGTCGGGGTCCACCGGTAGGTCGGTGTTGGCGGGGTCGAGGTAGCGCAGGTGGTACCAGCAGGACCCGGCCCAGTTGGGCATGGTGTTGGTGTCGCGGCGGTACGTCTGAAGCCCCGCGCCTTCGCCCAGATCCAGCTCAACTTCTACCCACTCGTGGGCCCGGGCCAGCGGCGCTTCGGGCATCGAGTCGGCGTCTTGGGGGTCGAACGTGCGCGGGCTGTAATCGGGCACCTCGGGCAATTCGATGGGCAGCATCGAGTCGGGCACCGCATGGGCTGCACCCTCGGCGTCCCAGAGGATCGGGAAGGGCTCGCCCCAGTACCGTTGGCGGCTAAACAGCCAGTCGCGCAGACGGTAGGTCACGGTTGTGTCGCCACTCTCACGCTCGACCAGCCACGCCATGATGCGCTCTTTGGCTTCGGCGATGCCCAGTCCGTTGAGGTCGATCTCGTCGTTGGCCGAGTTAATCGCCACGCCTTCGCCGACGTACGCCTGGTCGTCGGGGTGGTCGTCGGGGTGGTCGTCGCTGGGCTGCACGGTGCGCACGATCGGCAGGTTGTAGAGGCGAGCGAAGTCCCAGTCGCGCTGATCTTGACCGGGCACGGCCATGATCGCGCCGGTGCCGTAGCCCATCAGCACGTAATCGGCGACAAACACCGGGATCTGCTGACCGTTGACCGGGTTGGTGGCGAAGGCGCCGGTGAAGACCCCAGACTTGGTTTTAGTGTCGGTCTGGCGTTCCAGATCGCTCTTCTTCGACGCCGCGCGTTGGTATGCCGCCACTGCCGTCATGGGGTCGGCACCGCCACCCGTCCAAGCCGGGTCGGTGCCGTCTGGCCATCCGCCTGTAGGGACGATGTCAGCCAGGCCCGGGTACTCGGGGGACACGACCGCGAAGGTCGCACCGAACAGGGTGTCGGGCCGGGTCGTGAAGACCTGCAGGGGCCAATCCCCATCGGCGCTCGACGCGCTGCGGGGCGTCACGAACGTCACCGTCGCCCCGGTCGAGCGGCCGATCCAGTTGCGCTGCATCGCTTTGACCCGCTCGGGCCAATCCAACCGGTCGAGGTCGTCGACCAAGCGGTCGGCATAGGCGGTGATGCGCATCATCCACTGGCTCAGGTTGCGACGGAAGACCGGGAAGTCGCCGCGCTCGGTCAACCCGTCGTTGGTGACCTCTTCGTTGGAGACCACGGTGCCGAGGCCAGGAGCCCAGTTCACTGGAGCCGACGAGACGTAGGCCAGTCGGTAGCCGTCCAGGATCTCGGCGCGTTTCCCGCTGCTCAGGTCGGCCCACGGGCGACCCTGCGGAGTGGCGCGACGCCCGCTGTCGAACTGCTCCATGAGTTCAGCGATCGGCCGGGCACGACCCCTGCCACCATGGGGTCGAGGCGCCTCATCGTCATACCAACTGTTGTAGATCTGGGTGAAGATCCACTGCGTCCAGCGGTAGTAGTCAGGGTCGATCGTGGCGAACCGGCGGCGCGTCTCGTGACCCAAGCCGAGTTGGCGCCACTGCTTGATGTAGGTCGCCATGTTGGCTTCGGTGGTCGAGCGGGGGTGCGCACCGGTCTGGACGGCAAACTGCTCGGCGGGCAAGCCGAACGCGTCGAAGCCCATCGTGTAGAGCACGTTCTTACCGATGGTGCGTTGGTAGCGGCAGTAGACGTCGGTAGAGACAAACCCTAACGGGTGGCCGACGTGCATGCCGGTGCCCGAGGGGTAGGGGAACATGTCCATGACCATGAGCCGGCCGCGGTCATCATCAAGGCGGGGATCGTCTGGCTCAGCCCACGGGCCCGCTGGGTTGGCGGAGCTGAAGGTGCCCTGACGTTCCCAGTTGTCCTGCCAGGTGGCCTCGATCTGCCCAGCCATCGTTGCGGTATACCGGTGCGGTGGAATGTCCTCGCTCATGTGCTGCGGTGTCCTTGCCCTCGAACGTGATGACTGTGGAACGTCGTGAATATACGTGTCAGGGCGCTACCCCACCTGGGATAACGCCCTGTCAACATCAGCGGTTTTGAAACCGCCGGAAGTTCAGCCGAGTTTGGCGGCCTGCTTCGCCATTGCGGACTTCTTGTTGGCAGCTTTGTTGGCGTGCAGCACGCCTTTGGTCACGGCCTTGTCCAACTTGCGCGAGGCGTTGCGAAGGGCCTGCTGCGTAGCGTCAACGTCGCCGCTGGTGTGGGCCTCGTTGAACTTGCGGATCCAGGTGCGCAGTTCCGACTTATGCGCACGGTTGCGCTCGGTGCGAATCGCGTTCGTCTTGACGCGCTTCATCTGCTGCTTAATGTTTGCCACGAAGTATCTTCCTGCTTGTTTGGACTGACGTATGTGCTTGCGGTGCTGCTGGAGGTCGTTCGTCAACGTATGCCGACTGCGGGTTGCCACTGACGGCTACGGACGCGACCGCCTACGATACCGTCTCGGCTACTCATCACCAACCTGCGACCCCGTACCCTGCGCACATGCCCTCTAGATTGTCGTTTGAGCGCCTGGCGTGGCTCGTGCAACCAAGTTACGTCGCGGCCGAGGTGTTGATCGGCGTCGGCCTAGGGATCGCCTACTCTTTTCGCGACGACACCATCAGCGCGTTGGGAACTGGGTTCCCGGGTGTTGAACTCGAAGGGTATTCGTCGACGCCATGGGCTATGAACGTCGCCTTCATCGGTTTCGGGGCGTTGCAGGCCGTGGGGGCCTGGCATCTGTTGCGCGATCGCCTGACTCGTCAACACCAACTGGTCGGTGGACTGTGGGCCGTGGCCGGGTCGTTCTCGATCTTGGTCGGCTTCTTCCCGGTCGACAGCCACCCCGTCATGCACACCCTTGTTGCGCTGCCCGTCTTCCTGGCGCAACCTCTCGCCATCGTCATACATGCTCGGCTTTTGAAGCCCTCTCGCGTGCGATCAGTCGGTATGGCGCTCGGTGCCGTGTCGATCGCTGGCGCGGTGTCGTTTGGACTTTTGCTGAATAGTGACGAGTGGGGCGGCTTCGCTGAGCGCGCTGCCATCTGGCCGGCGAAGGCTTGGCTCGCCATGGCTGCGCTGGGAGTCGTCTCTCAAGCCTTACGCAAAGCCGACTCCCTCGCTGAGAGCATCTAGCCCGTGCACTTCACTGAGTACGTCACCCGTATAGCGGCGTACGCCCTCGTGACCGACGATGGCGGTCGTATTCTGCTGACGTGGTTCAACGGAAGCGCCTTTGCGCAACCGTGCTGGACCATGCCGGGTGGAGGGGTCGAGTTCGACGAGTCCATTCAGGACGCGGTGGTGCGTGAGGTCTTCGAAGAAACCGGTTTTCACGTCGACGTTGGTGGGGTCGTCGTGACCCACCACTTCACCCGTGCCGCGACTAGTGGTCGTCGCCCCTTCCGATCACAGCAGTTCATTCTCGACGCCACGATCACGGGCGGAGTGCTGGGCACTACGGAGCAGGGTGGTTCGACCGATTTCGCTCGCTGGGTTGCTATCGCCGATATCCCCCGCCTAGACCCGAAAGCCGACGTCGTTGACCTGGCCGCAGACGTCGTACGACGAACCATGAATGAGGGCCAGAATCACTCGACGTCTGTCGAGGGCGAAGACTCGTCGGGCTGACTATTCTCTGCCCCCGATGCTGGGGCAGAGAATACTGAGTCACATGAAGGTCACATGGCTGAGCGAAGGTGAGGCCGACACCTTGCGCGCGCAGCCGCTGTCGTACGACTGCCCGGCTGCTGGTGTGAACTCAGCAGATACCGACCTCCGTCTCCTGGAGCGATCCCCTGCCGGGTGCTCGAGTTCATTGACGAGCCGAGACGACGTGGGTTTAGTTACGGCACTCAGCCTGGACACCCCGAAGTCGGCGAGGAGCGTTTCTTGGTGGAGCACCACGATGATGGACGCATTCGGTTCACGATGACGGCACTGTCTCTGCCGGCAACTCGTGCGGCCAAACTCGCTGGTCCCCTCGGACGAGTCATGCAACGAGGTATGACGATGCGCTACCTCAAGGCCCTCGACCGGTTATAGCCCTGAGTCCGGCCGTACGCTGCTGTTGTGAAGCCAAACGTCTTACTTGTGGGTTGCGGCGACCTTGGTGCGGATATCGCGCTCAGATTAGTAGAGCGTGGACACCAGGTTGCTGCGATCCGGCGACGCGCGGACCTCGTGCCGTCACCGATCATCGGGATTTCCGCAGATCTCACTCAGGATGTCCCCCAACTCCCGGACCTCGGCCTTCAGTACCTCGTCGTTGCACTGTCCGCGAGGCCGCGCACCGAAGAGTCCTACCGGGCGACGTACGTCGACGGACTCGGCCGGGCGCTCGACGCCATCGACCAGAGTGGACAGCAACCGACGCGGGCTGTGCTCATTTCATCGACCGGCGTCTTCGGCACCCACGACCCGAGCACCATCTTGACCGAGGTGAGCACACCTGAGCCCAAAGACGCGCCTGCCCGCATGCTGCTCAAAGCCGAGCAGCTCTTCGCCTCTCGCGTCCAGCACGGCACGATTCTGCGACTGTCCGGACTCTACGGCCGGGGCCCAGCCCGCTTAGTGGACCAGGTCACGCGAGGCGAGGTCACCGACCCCAACCGCTGGACCAACCGCATTCACCGCGACGACGCCGCCGGTGCCACCCTGCACCTCCTTACTCGCACCGAGACGCCGGCGCCCCTCTACCTCGGCACCGACGACGAGCCCGCCCTTCTCGGCGACGTTGCGGCATACCTCGCGCAGCGATTGAACCTGCAGACTCCCCCAGCAGCAGATTCCGCGAGTGCCCACGGCAAACGACTCAGCAACGCCCGGCTCCGCGAAAGCGGCTGGACACCGACCTATCCCACGTTTCGCGAGGGGTATGCCGACTACCAAGTCGAGAAGTAGACCCGCAACGTTGGCATCGCGCTTGAGAGAATGTGCCGTCCTGGCTCGTTAGGCTCACGCTATGAGTGTCTCCCTCACTGCAGCCGCGTTCCTGGTTTTCATAGTCAGCGCCCTGGGGGTACTGCTTGCTTCGTTCAGCGAGTCGCGGAGCAAAGACAAAATGGCTTTGCGCAGGATCGAGGCCAAACTAGACCAAATGCTGCTCCTCAGTGGCGCAGTGCCTGTGCCCGTTGACCTTGAGGAGGTCCATGAGGCCATTCGGCTGGGAAAAACGATCCAGGCGGTGAAGGCTTACCGAGAGGCGACGGGTGCCACCCTGCTCGACGCCAAACAGGCCGTTGACCGCCTTACCGAAGGAGGACCCGGATCTCAGCCCCGCGGTTAGGCCTCTGCGGTTTCCGTCGGTCGCCGTCGGTAGGCTGATCGCTTCGATAGCCCACGAGCCCTGTTTAATCTGACCCTCTAGGACGTGACATCGCACCCGACCTCAGCGCCCCGCGTGCCATCCAGCTCAGCAAAGATGGCAGTGTTCACGTCACAAATGAACGCTTCAACACGATCTCTCACCTCTTTGGAGCCTGCTTTGCGCTGCTCGGCGCGGGACTACTGATCTCTCAGGCCGCAGTGCAGGGTGACCCGTGGAAGATCGTCGGGATGAGCATCTATGGCGCGTCGCTCGTCATGCTGTTCACGACCAGTTCCCTGCATCATGGGCTCGATAGCACGCCGAAGGTCAACGAGGCGCTCCGCACGCTTGATTACGACTCCGTTTTTCTTTTGATCGCCGGCACCGTCACTCCACTGACGCTGGTGCTCGTGCGCAACACCTACGGGTGGACCGTCCTGGGCGCGGTATGGGCCATCGCGATCATCGGGATCGTGCTTCGCTCAGTATGGCGTCGGGTCCCGAAGTACGTTACGAACACGCTATACATCACGCTGGGTTGGATCACGGTCGCGTTGATCGGCGCGGGCATCTCGTTACCGCTGGGTGCGTTGGCGCTGATGGCTGCGGGCGGACTCATCTACAGCGCCGGCTTCGTCATCTTCGTGATCGAGCGGCCAAATCCGCGTCCAGGCATCTTTGGCTTCCACGAACTGTGGCACTTCTTGGTCCTCGTCGCGGCAGCCCTGCACTACCTGATGATCTATTTCTACGTTCTTCCTAGGTAGCGGCAGGCATCTGCCTAGCCGAGCCACCAGTAGAACGCTGCCACCCCGAGGAGTAAGACGGCGAGCGTGATCAACGCGCCCCTGACCGTGCTCATGAACGACGGCCAAGCAAAGCCATTGGCCTGAGCGTCCATCTGATCAGCGAGGTTCATGTGGTACGACTTCTTGAGTCCCGGGTGATCGTGTCCGCGATGGGACAATTCTTCTTGGCCTGAGTCATACATCTTTGCCATGACTGCCTCTCCCGGACGACACCATGCCGTCGTTTCGCCAGTATGCACCTGCCGTCGCTATCCGTCACCGCGTTCGGCGCAGATGATGCGCACTACCTTCTCGACGGCATACTCGGGTGCTCGCGAGACCGTGTTGCCGGTGCGCAACCCGCCTTTGACTTCGACGTCGGCGGCCGCCACGGCTTCGATCGCCCGCCCGAGACGTGGCCCATCCCAGCCTTGGGCCACCCGGCGTGCCTGATCTACCTGCCACGGTGCCATACCCAGATCTTTGGCCACCGAGGCGGCGCTCGCCCGACCTGCCGCCCCAACTCGCCCAACTTGGCGCAGCTGCATGGCCAACACCGCAATGATCGGCACCGGGTCCAACCCGCCGGTCATCACATGCCGTAGCAAGCGCAGCGCTTCGGCCTCATCGCCAGCCAACGCGGCAGCGGCGACCTTGAATCCGGTGGTCTCGACCCGTTCGCCGTAGTACGTCTCGACCTCGTCGATCCCGATCAGCCCGGTGCGGTCCCGCATCAATTGGGCACACGCCCCGGCCAACTCGCGAACGTCCTTACCCACGGCGTTGACCAGCGACGTCGCCGCATGCTTGTCGATGCGCCGGTGGTTGTCTTGGAACTCCCCCATCACAAACGCGTGCTTATCCCCTTCGGACTTCAGCGCCTTGGCTTCAAAAAGTCGCGCGCCACTCTTCTTCAGCGCATCGAGCGCTCGCTTCCCGCGGTTACCCGTCTTGTGGCGCACCACCAAGGTGACGTCATCGCTAGGGGCGCCCAGCAGGTCGAGGACATCCTCGATCATCGTGTCGTCGGCTTCGTCCATGTCGCTGACGACAAGCACTTTGCGCCCCCCAAACAGCGACGGGCTGGCGTGCATCGGCAGATCGCCAGCCACGTAGGTCTCGGCGCGAAGCGCGATGACCTCCACGTCAGGGTCATCTTCCCGTGCGAGCGCGATCACACTGTTGGCAGCGCGTTCAGCGAGGATCTCTTCCGGGCCACTGATCAGGGCGTATGCCGGGGGCCCGGTCGGGCTCATGCGTGCCCGCTCATGTGGCCGCCACGGCCAAGCCGAGCTGGTTCATCCGCGAGGTGATGAGGTCTGGCGCCAACTCGAGGTGCTCGGCAAGGTCTTCGATCGGCACGTCGGCCTCGATACCTTCGCGTAGCTCTTCGTCCTGCTCTTGCGTCCACGCGTGCCCGCCGGTGACCGCGGTGCGCGGTGATCGAGCGACCGGCGGGTCGACAGCAACCGGTTTTGGCTTGGACTGTGACTGCTCCGGGCGTGCCTGTACCGGCTCGATGGCCGGGGCTTCGGCGTCCAGTCGGGCCAACGCGCCTAAGACCAACTTAGTGTCGTTGGTCGGCCAAAACGGTGGTAGCGATCGCTGCAAGAACCCGGCGTAACTCTTGGTCATCATTCGAGAGTCCAGCAGCGCCACGACTCCCCGGTCGGTGCTTCGCCGGATCAGTCGGCCAGAGCCTTGGGCCAGTCGCAACGCAGCGTGGGTGCCGGAGACGGCCATGAACCCGTTGCCGCCCATCCGCGAGATGGCTTCGGTGCGCGCTGAGGACAAGGGATCGTCCGGGCGCGGGAACGGGATGCGGTCGATGATCACCAACTGGCAGGCCGAGCCCGGCACATCCACCCCTTGCCACAGCGACATCGTGCCGAACAGACACGTCGATGCCTTCGAGGCGAACTGCCGCACCAGGGTGGGCGTTTGATCGTCGCCCTGGCACAAGACCTCGATCTCGGTGCCCTCGAGCCGCTTGCGCATCTCCTCGGTCGCTGCTTCAGCGGCACGCCTAGAACTGAATAGCCCCAGCGTCCGGCCCCCAGCCGCCCTCACGAGAGCTTCGATCTCGTCGAACACCTTGGGCCCGGCTCCATCCCGGCCAAGCGGCGGCAGGTGCGAGGCGACGTAGGCGATGGCCTGTTGGGGATAGTCGAAGGGACTGCCCACGTCGAGCCCGGTGTATGCCGGGGCACCATCGCCACGCAAACCGAGGGTTCCCGCCACGGCGTCAAACGACCCGCCGAGCTCCAACGTTGCCGAGGTCATCACGACCGTCCGGTCGCCGAAAATCTTGTCGCGAATCATCATGGCCACGCTCATCGGCGCAACCTTGAGCGTGGTGTTGCCGCGTTGATCCCTGGCAATCCACGCAACGTCGAGCTCTCGTTCCTCGAGCAGCCGCTCGGCGGCGTCAAAGACCTCGTCGATGCCGGATCGCGCGACTTGGCGGGCACCGTCAGCGGCGGTCGAGGAGTCGCCTTTCAACTCCGACTGCAACCCGCGTGAGGCATCCCTGACTGCCGCCAGGGCCCGTGTCATGGCTTCCGGCATACCTGCCTCGAGGCGCCCTTCCGGCAGGGTGTCCATCACGACCTGGAAGTCTTCGGCCGCATCGGTCAGCGAGTCAACGGACCCGTACTTCGACGCGCGGCGTGCGGACGCCCCCACGGTGCCTGCGGTCATCTCATCGGTGATGGTCGAGGTCACGCGATCGGTGAGTTCGTGCGCTTCGTCGATGATGAGCAAGTCGTGCTCGGGCAGCATGTGCCGTCCCTCAAACGCGTCGATCGCCATAAACGCATGGTTGGTGACGATCACGTCCACGTCGTGAGCGGCGGCCCGGGTGACCTCGACGTAACACTCCGTAGCCAGCGGGCATTTGGACCCCAGGCACTCCTTGGCGCTGACGGAGACTTGCCGCCACGCACGGTTGCTGACCCCGGGCACGAGTTCGTCGCGGTCGCCGGACTCGGTGACCTCCGACCAGTCGCGCAGCCGCGTGATTTCGGCACCCATTGCGGACCGCTGCTCATCCACCGCACCGACCGACATCAATGAGTCCGCGTCCTCATCTGGGAAGCCACCGACTAACTTGTGCTTGCACAGGTAGTTGGAGCGGCCCTTGACCAGCGCGAACGTCGGCTCGCGTCCCACGAGCGGGCTCAGCGCTGCAGAGATGCGCGGCAGGTCGCGGTCGATGATCTGGGCCTGCAGAGCCAGGGTGGCGGTGGCGACGACGACGGGCTTGCCGGTAGCCATCGCATGGGCAATCGCTGGCACCAGGTAGGCCAACGATTTGCCGGTGCCGGTCCCTGCCTGCACGAGCAGGTGCTGCTCGTCTTCGACGGCGTCGCGCACGGCCTTGGCCATCTGCACCTGCCCGTCTCTGGTCGCGCCGCCAACTGAGACGACGGCAGCCTCGAGGAGGGCGTCAAGGTCTGCGGGCATGCGCACCAGGGTATGCCGTCGAGCGCTTCTCGCGATCCTCCCTGTGGATGCTCGCCTGAGCTTCTGGCACTTCTGGGCGGTTGCGTTTACCCACGGGGCCGGCTAACGGTTCGCGATGCCTTCGGGAGCGCAGATGAAGTGGGCTACCAACGCGGTCCATCCGGTTTGGTGCGAAGCGCCCAAACCTTCGCCGTTGTCACCGTTGAAGTACTCGCTAAACGTCGGGTGCACATCCCACAGCGGGCCACTGGGGTGATGCACAGGCGCACTCGGCGCCCGCCCATCGGGTCCGGGACGGAACATCGACACCAGCCGGTCCTCAATGGCGCGGGCCACCTCGGCCAGCCGCAACCTCTCGCCTGACCCGGTCGGGAACTCGACCTCTTGGCTGGCCCCCGCGCCTCGTCCGTACACCCGCAGTGCGTCGGTGAGTAGGGCGTTGACGGGCATCCAGATCGGGCCACGCCAGTTGGAGTTACCGCCGAACATCCCGGTCTGCGACTCCCCCGGCACGTACGCCAGGTGCAGGTCGGTCCCGTCGACCATCGCTGCCACCCCTTCGCGGTGCGCGGCAGACAGGGACCGGATGCCGTGGGGCGAGAGGAACTCAGACTCGTCCAGCAACGGGCGTAGCAGCGCCGTCCACTGATCGCTCGACACCATCGACAGGGTGCGCAGCGACTGGCCCTGGTGGTCGGTCTGCAGCAGGGAATCCGCCAGCTCGGGTCGGCGCTGTGTCCATCCGGCGAAGAAGTCGGTCAGGTCGGGCAATTCGGTGGCCACCCAGTTCGGCACCAACGACACCGCAGTCAGCGGGAGCAGACCGACCATAGATCGCGTGGGCATCCGGTGGGCGACGCCGTCCGAGCCCACTAAGACGTCATGGAAGAACTCGTCGTCGGTGCTCCATAGCGTGGAGTGCAGGGACCCGAAGTCCTCCATTGCCTCGGAGATGGACAGGAAGTGCACCAAGAATTTGGTCGCCACCTCGTCCCAGGCCGGGTCTTCTCGGGCCAACTCCGCACTCATCCGCAGCATCTTCAGGCAGAACATGCCCATCCACGCGGTCGCGTCGGCCTGCTCCAAGCGTTGTCCGTCCGGCAGCGGCTCAGAGCGGTCAAACAACCCCACGTTGTCCATCCCAAGAAAGCCGCCCTCGAAGACGTGCGACCCGTCGGCGTCCTTGCGGTTCACCCACCAGGGGAAGTTCAACATCATCTTGAGCACCAGGCGCTGCAAGAAGTCGCGGTCCCGGCAGCCGTCAATGGAGAAGACTTGCCAGGCGGCCCACGGGTGCACCGGTGGGTTCACATCCGAGAAGTTCCACTCGTACGCCGGCAGCTGGCCGTTGGGGTGCATCGACCACTCACGGCACATCAGGAGTAACTGCTCCTTGGCGAACGCTGGGTCGACGTGGGCAATCGCGACGCAGTGGAAGGCCAAGTCCCAGGTCGCAAACCACGGGTACTCCCACTCGTCCGGCATCGAGATGACCTCAGAGAGGTTGACGTGCTGCCAGTCGGTGTTGCGGCCCTGGTGTTTGATGGCGCGCTCGGGCGGGGGCGGCGGCTGCCCTGGGTCACCGGCCAGCCAGCGCGGCACGTCATACAGATAGAGTTGTTTGCCCCACTGCAATCCGGCGAAGGCGCGACGAGCGATGTGCCTGTCCTCATCGCTCGCCCCCTCGGGGATCACCGAGGCGAAAAACGTGTCGGCCTCCGCGCGGCGGCCCGTCACCACGTCCGCAAACCGCTGGGGGGCTTCCGGCTCCCCAGCGGCATCGCTTAGGCGCAACCGCACGGTCACGCTCTCCCCCGGCGCAACGGTGTCGAAGGCCCACCACAGTCCGGCCTTGGTGCCGGCGCGCTCAGGGTTGCCGAGCCCTGCGTCACCACTGAGCACAGCTCGGTTGATCACATCTTTGGGGTATGCCGTCTCTTGCCCCCCGGCAGCATGGTCGCCGTAGAGGTCGATCAGGTTGGATTCGTTGTCGCAGAACACCATCTGCGGCAGTCCGGCGGTGGCGTGCCGATCCGCCCGCAGCCTCAAGTGGCCGAGCTCATGATGCTCAGCCATAACGTCGGCATACTCCCCGCCCGACTCGCCGTCAGATTCACCGCCAGCCCACAGCCGAGGCCGACGATCATCGAGCCCCCACGACCACGTATTACGGAACCAGATCTGCGGGATCAGATGAAGGGGCGCAGCGTCCGACCCCTGGTTGGTGGCGGTGATCTCGATGCACATGTCGCTCGGCGATGCTTTGGCGTGGACGACTTCGATGTCGAAGAACGCGTTGCCGTCCAACACCCCGGTGTCGCTCAGCTCGTACTCCGGCTCCAGCGGACCGCGCGCGGCGTTGACGGCCAGCAGGTCGGCATACGGGAAGGCGGCGTGCGGGTATCGGTAGAGCCAGTGGGCATAACTGTGGGTCGGCGTCCCGTCGATGGCCCACCAGTACTCCTTGACGTCCTCGCCGTGGTTGCCCTGTGGGTTGGTCAGGCCGAAGAGGCGTTCCTTGATGCGGTCGTCGCGCCCGTTCCACACCGCAACCCCGACGTTGAGGAAGCCGTCGATATCGCACAGCCCCGCAAGCCCGTCTTCACCCCAGCGGTAGGTCCTACCGTGCGCGTCATCGAAGGGAAAGTGCGTCCAGGCGTTGCCGTCGGCCGAGTAGTCCTCGCGCACGGTGCCCCACTGACGGGCCGATACGTACGGCCCCCAGTGTCGCCAAGCGGCTTTGGGTTCGTCGGATTCGGCCAGTCGCTCGCGCTCAGGGTTCACGCAGGTCACCTTCCCACAGCCAACCGAGCACGTCCTCAGGAAGCGAAGTCGACCAACGCTCCGTGCAGATCAGGCAGCACCTTGGCTTCCATCCGGGTGCCTTCGCCGGTGTGTTCCTCGCTCAGTACTTCGCCCTCGGCGTGCACCCGACTCACCAGGTCGCCCCGGTCGTAGGGCACCAGAACCTCGACCAAAATTTCCGGGTGCGGCAACGCGGTCTCGACGGCCGTGATCACGGCCGGCATACCCTCACCGCTGCGCGCGGACACCGCGATGGAGCCCTTGTAGGTCCGCAGCAGCCGGGCCATGACCTCGGGGTCGGCAGCATCCGACTTGTTGAAGACGATCAGCTCGGGCATATCCGTTGCGCCCACGTCGGCCAGCACCTCGTGCACCGCGCGGATTTGCCCGTCGGGGTCGTCGTGAGCACCGTCGACCACGTGCAGCAGCACGTCGGCATCGGCGGCCTCTTCCAACGTAGACCGGAACGCTTCGACCAACTGGTGCGGCAGCGCCCGCACAAAGCCCACCGTGTCGACCAAGGTGTACGGCCGTCCGTCTTCGGCCTGCGTGCGCCGAACCGTCGGGTCCAACGTGGCAAACAGTTGGTCTTGGACCAGCACGCCAGCACCGGTCATCCGGTTGAGTAGCGATGATTTGCCCGCGTTGGTGTAGCCCACGATCGCCACACTCGAGACGTGATGGGCCTTGCGCGAGGACCGCTTGGTGTCACGGGTGACCTTCATCTGAGCGATGTCGCGGCGCAACTTGGCGATCCGGGTGTTAATCCGTCGCCGGTCGAGCTCGATCTTGGTCTCACCCGGGCCGCGCGAACCAATGCCCTCACCACCGGCGACCCGACCACCGGCCTGACGCGACATCGACTCACCCCAACCGCGCAGCCTGGGCAGCAAGTACTGCAACTGCGCCAACTCCACTTGGGCTCGCCCCTCACGCGACTTGGCGTGCTGGGCGAAGATGTCGAGGATCAGCGCCGTGCGGTCAATGACCTTGACCCCCACGACGTCTTCGAGCGCGCGGCGCTGCGAGGGAGCCAACTCGTCGTCGCAGATGACCGTGTCAGCACCTTCGGCTTCGACGATGTCGTGCAGTTCACGGGCCTTGCCAGAGCCTAGGTATGTCGCCGGGTCGGGCTTCGCGCGCCGCTGCATCACGGCATCGGCGATCGTCGAGCCAGCGGTCTCGGCGAGTGCCGATAGCTCGCGCATCGACGTTTCAGCGTCTGTCGCGGTGCCTTCGGTCCAGACCCCAGCGAGCACGACGTGCTCCAACCGAAGTTGGCGGTATTCGACCTCGGTAACGTCTTGCAGCTCGGTCGAGAGGCCAGCGACTCGCTTGAGCGCGGCGCGGTCTTCACGGTCGAGTTGTTCGCCGTCGTAGGAATCGGGTCGATCCTCGAGCGACGATGCTGCGCGAGTCGGATCAGTGTGTGCGGTCATGGTCTCCTTGGGTTTGACCTCAGCGTCTCATTCCTCAACGCGCTAAGCCACCGATTTCCTCCCGCCATTATCGAAGACACGCGAGTCCACCCGCGACATAGGATCGCGGGTGATGTCATCTGAACAGTTCGAGCCATCGCCGGCCGACCAGTACTTCACCGCCGAGCCCGCCTCACAGTCTCTGCTGCGACGGCGCGATGTGAGGTTGGCTGGTCGCGAGGTGACGGTCTGGACCGCCGGGGGCATCTTCTCCCCCGACCACATCGACCGTGGCACAGCCGTGCTGCTCAAGCACCTGCCTGAGCCGCCGACGAGCGGCACCTTCTTGGACTTGGGCTGCGGTTGGGGGCCGCTCGCGTTGACGCTCGCCCTCAAATCCCCCGAGGCCGACGTGTATGCGGTCGATGTAAACCAGCGGGCCCTCGACCTGATGCAACGTAACGCTGACACCTTTAAGTGCGGGCGGATTACTGTGGCTGAGCCCGAGGATATACCTGGCGATGTGACCTTCGATCTCATCTGGTCTAACCCGGCTATCCGTATCGGCAAGGACGCCTTGCACGCCATGCTTATGCTCTGGCTACCGCGCCTGGCACCGGGCGGGTCGGCATACTTTGTGGTCAGCAAAAACCTGGGGGCCGACTCACTGCAGGGTTGGCTCAGCGATCAAGACCCCGAGTGGAACGTCGACCGGGTCGCCTCCGACAAGGGTTTCCGCATCCTGCGCGTTCAGGCCTAAACGCGAATTGCAACGCCTCCATAAATCAGATAATCTGATTCGATGAAGACCATGACCGCCACTGAAGCAAGCCGTTCCTTTGCGGCCTTGCTAGACGAAGCAGAGCGGGGTGAAACGGTCGTGGTAACCCGCGGTGGCCGCCGAATAGCCACCATCGGCCCAGCCTCCGCAGGCAACGGGGCCATCGTCGCTGAACTGCTTGACTCAGCCACGGTGGACGAAGATTTCGCGACAGATATTGAGGCCGCTCGGCAGATGGCCGTCTCACAGGAGCCGGCGTGGCTCGCAGACTGATTGTCGACACCGGCGTCCTGGTGAGCACCGAACGACAACACTCGACCTTCGCTGAGATACTGGATGATGGTGACGATGTTGCTATTGCTGCTATAACCGTCGCCGAACTCCGTACAGGTATCGAGTTTGCAACGGAGGCTCGTCGCGGGCCCCGCACACTGTTTCTTACCAGGGTTATGGATGCCCTGCCGGTAGAACCCTACGACGAAACAACTGCACACGAGCACGGCAAGTTGCTTGCGCATGTGCAGCGAAACGGAACGAAGCGGGGCGCGCACGACCTGATGATTGCGGCGACCGCGGTAGCGACGGGCCGCGTCGTCCTCACCGGTGACCGTAGCGCCCGCTTTGGCGACCTCCCCGGCATTGAGTGCATCGAAATCGGGTAGAGAAGCGTGCCCACTCGCTTCCCTTGTCATCGCCGTCGAAGGTCTCTCGTCTTCGGCTCAGGTGCGACGTGCGACCACGGCAAAGGCAATGGTGCCTGCCGCGACCTGCGTCGTGGGTCAGTAGGGCATCGTCACGCTCATCACCGACCTGAGTGAAGGCACGCTCGAACGTAGTGGCCCACTCCGGATGACGCGTGATCCGCCATCCCACGATGGCGCAGCCCACGAGCCCCACCCCGGCACCCAAACAACACGAAGGCGATCGCCTTCTGACGGGTGCTCACATCACCGGGTCCACATGAAAAATCCTCTACGGTGACGTGAAAGTACTGCGCGATGGCGATGGCTAAGGGCAGTGATGGGTCATAGCGACCGGTTTCGATCGAGTTAACCGTCTGGCGCGACACAGCAAGGGCCTCGCCAAGTTGGCGCTGCGAAAAGCCAGCAGCCACCCTCAGCTTCCGTACGTCGTTTCGCATCCAACCCTCCTGATCCGCGACCGACTTGATCGCAATGTGACAAGCACGCTTGACGTGTAAAAGGCACTTGTCTTCTCCTGGAGAGGTCAAGGGCACTTGTCTCTGTGGACTTCAGGGTTCAGTCAGGGCGCTCCCGGATAGCCGGTACCGATCAAAGTCGAAGATCATAAACTCGTGCCCATCCGTGGAACGTCCGCAACTGACAAGAGGACGTACCGCGCCTTGATCGCTGCGAGCGCGCTCGGCGCGATCCACGCCGCGTTCAGCCTGTACTGGGCTGCAGGTGGCGAAGTGTTGGCGTGGTCGGTCGGCGCGGACCTGATCGAGCGATTTCGCGGGAGGGAGTGGCTGCTCGCCCCTATCGGGGCCGTCAAATTGATCGCAGCCCTAGCGCCCCTAGCGCTCGCACGGGCAGGCTGGCCGCTGCGGAGACTGACCCGATCGGCCTGCTGGACTGGCGCTCTCGTTCTCGTCGGCTGGGGAGGGCTCAATGCTGTCGTTGCCCACCTCGTTTTGGCCGGAGCGATCCGGCCGGAGTCAGGCTTTGACCGCGCGGGCATGATCGGCCATGCCTACCTCTGGGACCCGCTGTTCCTCGCCTGGGGCGTGGCGTTGGCGGTGGGCTTGATGAGCAGTTGTTCATGCAGTAAAGCCGTGAGCCACTGCTGATACTCATCGTCAGACCAGCCGCACCCATCGGTCGCGGAAAGGTAGAGGTCGACTCCGGTGACCATCCACGCCCGGTCGAGCGCGCGTCCCTCGGACAACCTCTTCGGCAACGCGCCGTCGAGGGCGAGCGCACCGATGAGCCCTCGAAGACCCTCGCGACGGCGGCGGTCTCCTTCGGCCCGCAGTTCCATCATGGCCGGCTCGGTGGCCGCCCCACTGGCGGCCTTGATCATGAGCTTGCTGGACGACAGCAACACGGTCGTCCACTCGGCGAACGCGGCAAGTTTCGCCTGGGGTGTCGGCCCTTGCTTGATGCGCTGAATCCAGCTCGCGCTATCGGCGTTGCCCTCCATCTGGGTCAGCAGCGCCTTGATGATCGCGCCCTTCGAACCGAACGTGGCGTACACCGTCGGCGTCGCCACACCCGCGCGCTCGGCGATGTCGGCCACCGTCGTACCCGCGAAGCCGTGCTGCACGAAAAGGTCCTGGGCAGCAGCAGCGATGCGACGACGGGTCTCATCCGCCCGCTCGTCACGCACTGTGGATCGATAGGACCGTTTCGTATGCGGTTCGGCTGACTCTGCATCGGTCATCTGCACTTCTCCTCAATTGGATATAGCCAACTATACCCAATTTGTGTAGTCTGCGGTTATGCCACCATCTGCCACAGCGACCGAGCCCGACTCTTCCACCCCTACCCCCGGCCACGGGCCCAGCGTCGGTGAGCCACCCGTGACCGTCGACCCGCGGCGTTGGGGTAGCGTCATCGGCCTGGTCGGCGGCATGGTCTTCATCTCGGGTTACTCGTCTGTGCTGGGCTCCCTCGTGTCAACATCCGCGTGGCTCATCGGCGTGGGCCTGTTCGCTGCGGCCCTCTTCGCCCACTACATCCGCCCCGTCTCGCTGGGGCCGCTAGAACGACCTCGACCGGCGGCCTTAGCCGTCTACGCCGCCTGTGTCGTTGCGGAGCTCGCGTTGATCAATATCGGGTCGCGAGCATTGGCCTCAGCCGACCTCACAGACCTGCGCCCAGCGCTCATCGCCACGGTGGTCGGTCTCCACTTCATCCCGTTCGCATGGGCCTTCGCTGAGCGGATGTTCTATTGGCTCGGCGGCTGCGTGGCGGCTGTTGGCGTGATCGGTCTCTCGCTCGGCTTCATGGGACTAACCCACTCCCCCGAGGCGATGGCCGTGACGGCTGGCCTGATCATGCAGGTCATCATCGTGATGTATGCCCGGGGACGGTTTGCGCCTCGCGCGCCCCAAGCCTGAAGAGCGAAAACCTACGTCAGTCCAGGCACCGTACGGCACCCCGAGCTACCGTGGAACGATGATTACGAACGTGGCATCCGCTGTCCTGTACGTCGGCAATCAAGACGAGGCTCTTTCCTTCTATCGAGACGTTCTGGGCTTCGATGTGGTCAAGGACGCGGACATGGGCCAAGGCTCACGCTAAATCGAGGTCAAGCCCCCGGATGCGCAGACATCGATCGTTCTGTCGGCAGCCGCCAGCTTTGATAAACAACCAGGCGATGGAGCGTTCCTGACGTTTGCTGCGGACGACATCCTGGCCACCGTCGACCAACTGCGCGGGCAAGGTGCCGTCGTGTCCGATCCGGTCGTCGCGCCCTGGGGGTCCTACGCCACTGTCGCTGCCCCTGATGGCCACCAGGTGCAGTTCAACGAACGCTCGAACCACTAACAGCGGCTCAGAGGCACGCGCAATCAAGGACGATCCGGCCGACCCAGTAGAAATCGGAGAGATCCGACGAGACATCGCCTCGCTCAGCCAGCCCCGTCGGTGATGACTGAGAGCGCTTGGGTCAGCAGGTCGGGTGCATCGTGCTCAAGCCAAACGATCCGGGGATCAGGCCGAAACCATGCCATTTGGCGGCGCGCATATCTGCGGGTGGCGATGAACGTGTCCTCTTGGGCTTGGGCCACCGAGGCGTCACCGTCAAGGTAGGCCAACGCCTGCGAGTAGCCCAACGCTTTGCGCGCCGTCGGGCTCTCCCGCAGCCCCACACCCTCTAGAGCTCGGACCTCGTCGATCAACCCATCAGTCCACATGGCCCGCACCCGCGCTTCGATCCGGTCGTTCAGCACCTGACGATCGGCCAGCAGACCCACCATCACGGTGGGCTCGGCATACACCCGCTGGGGCATAGAAGCGCTGAACGGTCGACCCGTGAGCTCAATGACCTCCATCGCTCGCACCAGGCGACGTTCGTTCCCTGGATTGATCGCCTCAGCTGCGGCCGAGTCCAGCACCGCCAACCGGGCGTGCAACGCGGCTGCCCCGACCTCGCCCAGCTCGGCCTCAAACCGGCCGCGCACCTGCGGGTCAGTCGGTGGAATGTCCAACTGATCCAGCAGCGCCCGCACATACAGCCCCGACCCGCCGACCACTACGGGCAGGTTCCCCCGTGCCCGGATCCCTGCCACATCCGCGCGCGCAGCACGTTGGTATGCCGCCACGCGGGCCTCGTCAGCCACGCCCAGCACGTCGATCTGGTGGTGGGCAATCCCCCGCCGCTCATCGACGCTGAGTTTGGCCGTTCCGATGTCCATCCCGCGATACAGCTGGGACGCATCCGCGTTGATGATCTCCCCGCCCACAGCGGCCGCCAACCCCAACCCCACCTCGCTTTTGCCGCTCGCGGTGGGACCGACCACCGCCACCATCGACCGCTGGACGTGCGCAGAGGTGACCACGCGCAAAGTCTGGCACGCGCACAGAGACGACATACTGACCCCATGGTCGACACCGAGGGCACCCAGCAGATCATCCAGTTGCACGTCATGGCTGATGCCACCGGCGACACGGCTGCCCGAGTGGCCCGAGCCACGGCCGCCCAGTTCCCCGGACACCGAATGAAGGTCATCCGGCACGCCCGGATGAACTCTGAGGCCAGCATGACGGCTGTCCTCGATCAGATCGACACCGACCAGGCCCCTGTCGTCGTGTTTTCGACCGTCACTGGCTCGCAGTTGCGTGAGTTCCTATCCGCCGAGTGCGAGAGCCGCGGGATTCGGCATACCGAACTCCTCGACTCAGCCGTCGCTCTGCTCCAAGAGGTCACCGGCTCCCCGCCGGACCAGAAAAGCCGACCAGTCGGGGTGGGTGACGACTACTTCGCGCGCATCCAGGCCATGGAGTTTTCCATCGCCAACGACGACGGCAAACTTCACAACCCACTGCGCGATGCCGACATCGTGCTGATCGGGGTCTCTCGGTCGGGCAAGACCCCGCTCGCCATGTACCTGGGCTACCTCGGCTACCGCACCGCCAACATCCCCCTGGTCCCTGGCATCGCCACCCCTGAAGAGCTCTGGACCGTCCAACGCCACAAGATCATCGGCCTGACCATCGACCCGGAGCGCCTGCACGCCATCCGCAGCCGACGCGTGACCGCGATGGGCTCCACCATCGATCGGTCGGGGTACGCCGACTTGGGCCGGATCTTTAACGAGCTCGACGAAATCTCGGCCCTGCAACGCAAATTCGGCTGCCCCATCATCGACACCACCGAGCTCGCGCTGGAGGAAGCGGCAGGAAGGGTCATCGAGGTGCTCGAAAAGCGAGCGCAGGCCTTCAGCAGTTAGCCGGAGTTGCCCCTAGCCCGCGTTCAATCTGACCGATAGCCTCACTGACATCTCGACACAAAGGAGTGACGATGCCCGACACCTATCTTTACGACCTCGCCGACGGGGACGCGTCGATGCGTTCCACGTTGGGCGGCAAGGGCGCCAACGTTTCCGAGATGATGCGTCTGGGGGTGCCCGTTCCCGACGGCTTCACCGTGAGCACGGGGGCCAGCGTGGCAGCCATGGAGGCCGGAGGGCAATGGCCGCAGGGCCTGTGGGATCAGACCGTAGCGGCCTTGACTCGTATGCAGGAACGCACCGGAAAAACGCTCGGCTCGGCCACTTCCCCGCTGCTGGTGTCGGTGCGATCCGGGGCCGTGGTCTCGATGCCGGGAATGATGGACACCATCCTCAACCTGGGCATCAGCGCTGAGACCGTCGATGCCCTGGGCCGCGAATCTGACAACCCCCGATTCGCCTGGGATTCCTATCGACGCTTCGTCCAGATGTATGGCGAGGTCGTCGAGGCTGTGCCGGCTTATGCCTACGGGGACGTGCTGGAGACGATGAAGCGCGATCGCGGCGTCGAGCACGACACCGACCTGAGCACTGAAGACCTGACCGAGTTGGTCGAGAAGTTCTTGGCCGTCTCTCGGGAGCACATGGGTGAAGAGTTTCCTACCGACCCCCTCGATCAACTGCGCCGGGCTATCGACGCAGTGTTTCGCTCCTGGCAGACCAAGCGCGCCGGGGTCTATCGCCGAGCGCACGGCATACCCGACTCGTTGGGCACCGCCGTCAACGTGATGCAGATGGTCTTCGGCAACCGGGGCCAGACCTCGGCCACCGGCGTGTGCTTCACCCGCAACCCCTCCACCGGTGCCAAGGAGCTCTACGGCGAGTTCCTGCTGGACGCCCAAGGCGAGGATGTGGTCGCGGGCATCCGCACCCCCCGCCCACTCGCCGAAATGCAGGAGGCGTTGCCGGAGGCGTTCCAGCAACTGGTCGACACGATGCGCCGCCTCGAGGAGCACTACGGCGACATGCAGGACATCGAGTTCACCGTCGAGGAGGGCACGCTCTACCTCCTGCAGACCCGCTCCGGCAAGCGCGCTGCCGCCGCCGCCTTCAAGATCGTGCGCGACATGGTCGACGAAGGCACCATCGACAAAGAGCAGGCCTTACGCCGAGTCGATGCTGCTCAACTCGACCAGTTGCTGCACCCCGCCATTGCCCCGGACCACAACGAAAAGCCCATCACCAAAGGCCTCAACGCCTCCCCCGGCGCGGCGGTCGGCGCGATCGTCTTTGACTCCGACGTCGCCGAAGCCCGAGGCAAGGCCGGAGAGGCGGTCGTGCTGGTCAGTTGGGAGACGTCACCGGACGATATCGCCGGGGTCATCCAGGCCCAAGGAGTCCTGACCGCGCACGGCGGCATGACCTCACACGCCGCCGTCGTTGCGCGCGGCATGGGCACCCCCTGTGTAGCGGGCGCCTCCGCCATCACCATCGACCTCGACGCCGCAACCCTGACCGTCGGCGAGCACGTCCTCAACGAAGGCGAGGTCATCACCCTCGACGGCTCCACCGGCGAGGTGTACGCCGGGGCGCTCGAACTCGTCCCGCCGCAGCTGAACGAGGACTTCTCCGCGATCGTCTCGTGGGCCGACGACACCCGCCGGCTTGGGGTGCGCGCCAACGCCGACACCGGTGCCGATGCCGCGAAGGCACGGGAGTTCGGTGCCGAAGGCATAGGACTGTGCCGTACCGAGCACATGTTCATGTCCCCCGATCGCCTGCCCGCCATGCGTTCGATGATCTTGGCCGCCGACGAGCAGGCCCGAGCCGCTGCGCTGGAGTCGATTCTGCCGATGCAGCAAGAGGACTTCGAGGCGATCTTCACCGCGATGTCCGGGTTGCCGGTGACCATTCGGTTGCTAGATCCGCCGCTGCACGAATTCTTGCCGGACCTCGTGGAGCAGTCGTTGCTGGTGCAACGCCTCGAGTTGCAGCACGCCGATCCCGACGAGGTGGCCCGCGAGCGCAAACTTCTCGAGCAGGTGAAGAAGTTGACTGAGATGAACCCGATGCTCGGCACCCGGGGCGTGCGCTTAGCGCTGCTCTACCCTGAAATCCCGGTGATGCAGGTGCGGGCGATCGCCCGTGCGGCCTTTGCGGTCTCCGCCGCTGGCGGCGAGCCCAAGGTCGAGATCATGGTGCCGCTGGTGGCCTTCGCCGAGGAGTTGCGCCGGGTGCGGGCGGTCATCGAGCAGACGTTAGAGGAAGAGTTTGCGTCCTCGGGTCAGCGCTTCGACTACGCCATCGGCACGATGATCGAGATCCCACGAGCAGCGGTGGTGGCCGCCCAGATCGCCGAACACGCGGACTTCTTCTCGTTCGGCACCAACGACCTGACCCAGACCGGAATCGGCATCTCACGCGACGACGCCGAGGGCAGCTTCCTGGCGGCATACCAAGACCAAGACGTGGTGGCGAGCAACCCGTTCGCGACCATCGATGCCGATGGGGTGGCCGAGTTGGTGCGCCTCGGCGCCGCCGGGGGCCGCCAGACGACTCCGGATCTCAAAATCGGCGTATGCGGTGAGCACGGCGGAGACCCAGCCTCCATCGCCATCTTCGAGAGTCTGGGCCTGGACTACGTCTCCTGCTCGCCGTACCGCGTGCCGATTGCCCGGTTCGCCGCCGCCCGGGCGGTGCTAGACGCCTCCGGCTAGACGGCCACGGCTCAGATCACGTCAGCGTCGTAGGTGTAGACCTCCGCGCCGTCGACCCACACCCGCAACGGTCGCGAGGCGAAGTCCAGTGGGTCGCCGCTCCACAGCACGAGGTCTGCGTCTTTGCCGATCTCGAGGGAGCCGACCCGATCGGCGATGCCCATCACGGTGGCCGGGTTGATGGTGACCGCGCGCAGCGCCGCCGCAGGTTCCATGCCCTCCTTGACGGCCAGCGCCGCCTGAGTGATCAAGAACTCGATCGGCACGACCGGGTGGTCGGTGATGATCGAAACGTCAACGCCCGCCCGATCCAAGATGCCCGGACCCTTGGGGCTGCGATGGCGGACCTCGACCTTCGACCGCGACACGATCATCGGGCCGTAGAGCACCGGCACTCCACGCTCTGCTAACAGGTCAGCCAACAGATAACCTTCGGTGCCGTGGTCGAGCACCAACTCGTAGCCAAACTCGTCGGCGATGCGCAGAGCGGTCGCGATGTCATCGGCCCGGTGGCAGTGCTGACGCCACGGGATCTGCCGCTCCAGCACCATGATCAGCGCTTCGTGCACCAGATTGCCGGCAACCGGTATGGCCTCCGGGTCATCGGCAGCCTTGGCTAGCGCCGCCTGGTGGGCCCGCGCTGCGGTGAACGCTTCACGTAAGGTCAGCGCCACCCCCAGACGGGTCGAGGGCGTCTTGTCCTTCTCACCGTAGATCCGCTTGGGGTTCTCCCCCAGCGCCGATTTTAAGCCCGACGGCGAACGCAGCAGCATCTCGTCGACATAGGTGCCGTGGGTTTTGATGGCCACCGTGAGGCCGCCGATGGGGTTGCCCGAGCCTGGGTTGACGTTCACCGAGGTCACCCCACCGGCTAGAGCGTCCGCAAATCCCTGCTCGCGAGGGTTAATGGCGTCGATGGCGCGGGCCGCAGCCATCACCGGGTTGGTCATCTCGTTGGTGTCTTCGCCAGCCCACCCCTCACCCTCCTCGCACACTCCAAGGTGCACGTGGGCATCGATCAGGCCGGGAAGCAGCCAGGCACCGCCGGCATCGACCACGTCGGCGTCGTCCGGAATCCCCACCGCCGCGCCGAGGTCGACAATGGTCGAACGAGTGACCAGTACGGTGCCGGTGAAGGGCTCACCGGTAATGGGAACGACGGTGGCGTTGGTAATAGCGAGGCTCATGGCTCTCACGATATGCGCACATGTGAGGCATCACTCACCGCAAAAATGAAGTTCGCCAGGCAAAACCCTTGATAAAGCGCTTGCAGTCCTGACAAAGTAGGGGGAGTTGGGCGCAGGGACGAGGCACCATCGCCCGGCGGCCAAGCGCTGACCCTTTCGGGTCATCGCTATCGTTAAGCCACAGTGCGGTGGCCGACCACGCCCGGATGTGGGTCAATAGGACTGAAACATCTACGCCCGGCGCAACGTTACACCAGGACGGGACCGCTTAAGCATTCCCTCTTTATCGATTTCACCCGCGCTGTCAGCGTTTTCCACTGGCATCGATACGGCCCGACGAAGCAACGAGGAGAACTTAAATGGATTGGCGCAGTCGCGCTGCATGTTTGGAAGAGGACCCAGAGCTCTTCTTCCCGATCGGCAATACCGGACCAGCCCTGCAGCAGATCGAAGAGGCCAAGGCCGTGTGTCGCACGTGCCCGGTGCTCGACACCTGTCTGAAGTGGGCTCTGGAAACCGGTCAAGACGCTGGCGTATGGGGCGGGTTGTCTGAGGACGAGCGCCGCGCCTTGAAGCGTCGCAAAGCACGAGCACGCCGGGCTGGCTAGGCGAAAGTCTCCGGCACCGGCCGAAGCCGCGCGACGAACCTTGCTGAGGTTCCGCGTGGCTTCGTCTGTTCCCAGGACATTGTCCCGTGGACGTCAGCAAGGAGCGCTTCGACGATCTGCATACCTAAGCCGCTGCTGGGCGGCTCCAGCTGCCCGTTCGGTAGACCGGAGCCGTTGTCGCGCACCCACACGGTCAAGATGTCGCCTTCGGTATCGGCGGCGCGCTCCGCGTGGACTCGGACCGACGGCTTACTCTCCCCCCGTTTCGAGGCCGATGTGAAGCCGTGCTCGACAGCGTTGTGGACGAGTTCGGCTAGCACCATCGCCAACGGCGTCGCGTCTTCGGCCTTGAGCCGGCCAAAAGAGCCCTCCAGGGTGCACTCCACCTGCACGTCTCGCGCCGCAACCTCGGCGGTGGCCAGCAAAATGCGCGCCGCAACCTGGTCAAAGTCAGCGGTTTCGTCAAAGCGATGACTCAAGGTGTCGTGCACCATGGCTACAGTGCTGAGCCGCCTACCCGCTTCTTGCAGGGCTGCTTTGGCTGCCGGATCCTCCATCCGCCGCGACTGCAACCGAAGCAGCGCCGATACGGTCTGCAAATTGTTTTTGACCCGGTGGTGCACCTCACGGATCGTGGCGTCCTTGGTGATGAGTTCGCGCTCTTGACGGCGGAGTTCGCTGACGTCCCGCATCAGGAGCAACGCTCCGGTACGCCGTCCCCCCGCGAGCAACGGAACGGAACGCATGGTCAGGTGGATACCGCGGGTTTCTATCTCGGTGCCCCACGGCGCCCGTCCGGTCAGAACTAACGGGACAGCCTCGTCCAAGGTCGTCCCGAGCGGAAGCCTAGACGTGACGATCTGCGAAAGGTCCGCGTTCAGCACGCTGTCCGTGTGGCCGAGCCTGCGCAGGGCGGACACGGCGTTGGGGCTGGCGTACTCGATCAGACCCTCGGCGCTGAGCCGGACCACACCGTCGCCAACCCGTGGGGTCCCCCGTCCGATGCCGGTGTGCGATTGCTCGGCCGGGAAGGCCCCTTGAGAGATCATCACCAAAATCGCTTGGGCCATATGCAGGTAGGCGACCTCAAGGCCACCTTGCTGGCGCATGTTGTGCAGGTCGGTATGGCGCACCAACACCGCCAGCACCGCACCATCGCGCACAACGGGCACGTATTGCTCACGAACGAACTCCGAATCCTGGTGTGTCTCCGGACGTCCCAGTGCTGCCACGTTCGACAGAACCGCGCTGCGATGCGCGGTGGACCGCTGACCGACCACGTCGTCGGGGTAGAAATTGGGCCCCGTGCTCGGGCGAGCGTGAGAGGCCAGCACCCACCTCGATTCGTTGTGGTGACGCACCCAGAGGCTGAGGTCTGCGAACGACAGATCGGCAACCATCTGCCAATCGCCCACCAGCCTGCGCAACCATTCGGCGTGGTCCGGTGGGATGGGAACATCGCCCGCTAGGGCGTCTCGCAACGTCGGCACACCGGCGAGACTAACCCTAGCGGGCAGCAGTTCTACTCAGCCGTGCCCTGTCGGCCAAGACCGCGCAGGGTCCGCAGCGCCACCGACAGCGGGGCCAGGCCCGGGTCGTCCATTTCACTGACCCGTTGCATGACCTGTGACACGCGCGCCATCGCTTCCGACTGTTGCGTCGTCCAGACCGTCACGCGCTCCATCGGGTCTTGACCGGATTCGGTCGCCAACATGACGGCTCGCGTCAAGGTGCGCATGACGCCATACATGTCGTCACGCACCGCACCTCGAGCCAGCGAGGACCACCGGTCGCTTCGGGGCAGGTGAGAGACCTGCGTCAGCAACGCATCGATACCGAACGACTCCGACACCGCGAAGTAGACCTCCGCCGACTCGCGATAGTCGCGGCCCGTTCCATCGGCTACCTCGATGACGTCGAGCAGGGAGAAGACGTCCAGCAACCCCGCATACTTGCTCGCCAGCTCCTCCGGAACCCCTTTGTCGGCGAGGTCCTCGATGTAGGCGTAGTGACGCGCGCGCTCCTCCCCCTGCAGGAGTTCCGCCATGCTGGGGACCAACGACTGGACAGGGCCCGCAAAGCGCTCAATCTCTTCGGCCATGTCCGCCGATAGCGATCGGTTATTGAGGAACCAGCGGGCCGCGCGGTCAAGCAGTCGACGAAACTCTAGGTACAACTCAGTCTGAACGTCGGTCCCGATCGTGTTGTCCAGCGCCTCGATATCCGCGACGTAACCCGCGAGGTCGAAGACCTCACGGCAGACGACGAAGGAGCGAGCGATCTGGATGGCGGTCGCGCCGGTTTCTTCAATGGCCCGGAAGACAAACGTCACCCCGCCACGGTTGACGATGTCGTTGGCCAACTGGTTGATGATGATCTGTCTGCGCAGCGGGTGCTCAGACAAGCCCTCGCTGATCCGCTCCCGCAGCGGTACCGGAAAGTACGTCAGCAGCGACGACATCACGGCGGGCTCATCAGGCAGACTGGAGGCCAGCAACTCTTGTTTCAAATCGATCTTGGCGTAGGCCATGATCACCGAGAACTCCGGTGACGTCAGACCCTGACCTGCTTCGGCGCGCCGGTTGAGTTCCGCTCGATTGGGCAAGAACTCCAGTGCGGGGTTCAGGCCGACGTTGTCCACCAGGTAGCGGATCAGCCGCTCGTGCACCACCAGCATGTTTCCACCCTGATGACGGGCGTTACCGATAAGCACGTTCTGGTCGTAGTTGTGCCGCAGCACCTTGTGGGCCACTTCGTCGGTCATGGACGCCAAGAGCTCATCCCGCTGCTCCATCGTCATCTCACCGCTCTTGACCAACGGCGTTAGCGCGATCTTGATGTTCACCTCGTGGTCGGAGGTGTCCACACCGGCCGAGTTGTCGACGGCGTCGGTGTTGACCTGCACGCCGTTCCACGCGGCCTCGATTCGGCCTCGCTGGCTCATCCCGAGGTTCCCACCTTCGCCGACAACCCGGACCCGCAGGTCGCGGCCATCAACGCGAATGGTGTCGTTGGCGCGGTCACCGATCTCTGCGTGCGACTCGCTGGATGCCTTCACATAGGTCCCTATGCCGCCGTTCCAGAACAGATCCACCGGAGCGGTGACGATGGCCTTGAGCAACTCGGCCGGGGTCATCGTGGTGACCCCGTCTTCGAGACCCAGCACGTCACGCACTTGCGCGCTAATCGGGACGGACTTGGCCGTGCGCAGGTAGATCCCGCCACCCTCGCTGATCAGCGACTCGCTGTAGTCGGCCCAACCAGAACGGGGCAGATCGAAGAGACGCTTACGCTCCACGAACGACGATGCAGCCTCTGGCGCAGGGTCCAAGAAGACGTGCCGGTGGTCAAAGGCGGCCACGAGCTTGATGTGCTCGGACAACAGCATCCCGTTGCCGAAGACATCGCCACTCATGTCACCGACGCCGACGACGGTGAAGTCTTCGGTCTGGGTGTTCAAACCGAGCTCGCGGAAGTGGCGCTTGACCGACTCCCAGGCCCCGCGGGCAGTGATCCCCATCCCCTTGTGGTCGTATCCTGCAGAACCACCAGAGGCGAAGGCATCATCGAGCCAGAAGCCGTAGTCGCGAGAGACCCCGTTAGCGATATCGGAAAATGTTGCGGTCCCCTTGTCGGCGGCGACGACGAGGTAGGGATCGTCGTCGTCTCGGCGCACCACGCGCGACGGTGGCACAACGTCGGCGCCATCCAGGTTGTCGGTGATGTCCAGCAGGCCGGAGATGAAGCTCTTGTATGCCGAGATCCCCTCGGCCTGCCACGCCTCGCGACCATCGGCGGGGTCGGGCAACTGCTTGGCTACGAATCCACCCTTAGACCCCGTCGGCACGATCACCGCGTTTTTGACCATCTGCGCCTTGACCAAACCGAGGATCTCGGTGCGGAAGTCTTCGCGGCGGTCGCTCCACCGCAAGCCGCCTCGCGCTACGGCCCCAAACCTCAGGTGTACGCCTTCGACGTTCGGGGCGTACACCCAGATTTCAAAGTTCGGCCGGGGCTCGGGCAGCCCGTCGATCTGGCGCGGCAACAACTTCAAACTGACCCGAGAGAACGGGTTGCCTTCGTCGTCACGCTGGAAGAAGTTGGTCCTAACGGTGGCGTCGAGCACCCGCAGCACGAAGCGGATGATCCGGTCTTGGTCCAGGCTAGACACGTCGTCCAAGGCCGCTTCGATGCGTTCGAGGATCGCTTGGGCCGAGTCGTCGCGCGCAGTGTCGCTGCCACCAACGGCATCGGGGTCAAAGCGCGCGGCGAACAACTCCACGATCATCGAGCTGATGCCGGGATTCTCGACGAATGCCTCTTCGAGATAGTCCAGGCTTGATGAGGTGGTTTGGCGTAGGTAACGCACGAACGTACGAATGATCACCACTTCACGCCAGGTCAAACCCGCTGTCAGCACCAACGAGTTGAGCGTGTCACTCTCAGCGGCACGCGTCCACACTGCGGCGAAGGCTTCTTCGAACAAGGCGGCCACGTCGGCCTCGGAGCCTGGCTCAACCCAGACTTCACCGGTGTCTGCCCGCAAGCCGAAGTCGTAGATCCACGCCGTCCCGGAGGTCCCGCTGAGCTCATAGGGCCGTTCGTCGGTCACCTCCACGCCCATATCCGCGCACACGGGCAAGACGTCGGTGAGCGACAGTGCATCGCGTCGGTACAACTTCAACCTACGCTCGCGGGGGTCCGCGTCCGGTTCGGGGTAGAGATGGGGGCGCAGCTCGGTGAGCTCCTCGTCGGAGTCCAACTCGGCCAGGCGCCCCAGGTCATTGAAGGCGTCCATCGCACCGAAATCTTCTTTGTAGGCCTCCGGGAACGAACCGGCGTAGTGCGCCAGCACGTCACCGGCCAAGGCGTTGTCGTCGTAGTGCTCCTCGACAACCTCACTGAGGTTTTCCCGCCAGGTGCGAGTGGCCTCGATCAAGCGCTCCTGCAGGGCACCGACGTCCACCTTCGGGATGTCGGTGCCGCGCGGCATCCGGATCACGAAGTGCAGTTGGGCCAGGTTCGACTCTCCCACCTTGGTGGAGTAGTCGACCGCTTCTCCGGAATAGGCCTCTTTGAGCAGGTCCTGCATGCGCATCCGCACGGCAGTGTTGTAGCGGTCCTTGGGGATGTAGAACATGGCCGAAACGAACCGCCCGAACTCATCCGCTCGGACGAAGAGCTTCGAACGCCGCCGCTCCTGCAGGTGCAAGACCTCGTCAGCGGTTTGGCTGAGGTGCTCGACGCTGGACTGGAACAACTCATCGCGCGGATAGGTCTCCAGCACACCCAGTAGGTCTTTGCCGGAGTGGGAATCCGGCGCGAAGCCCGATTGCGCGATGACCTTCTTGACTTTGTTGCCGATGATGGGCAAGCGATGGACCGATTCGGCATAGGCACTGGCGGTGAACAGGCCCAAGAACCGGCGCTCGGAAACGACGTTGCCAGCCTCGTCAAAGCCGCGCACTCCGACGTAGTCGAGGTACACCGGACGGTGCACGGTCGATCGAGAGTTCGCCTTCGTAATGCTGAGCAAGCGCGTCTGGCCTGCGGTGCGTTGCGCACGAGGTTGCAGTTTGGTCAAGGTCGCCTTGTCGCCCTCAGCACGCAGAATGCCCAAACCGCTACTGGGGATAGAGCGCAGCATCCGCTCGCCATCTTCATCGATGAGTTCGTACTCGCGATACCCGAGGAACGTGAAATGGTTGGCTTCTAGCCACGTGAGGAACTCGATGGTGGGCTCGACGGTGTCCGGGTCGACCGTGCTCGGAACTCCTGCCTTCAACTCATCAACGATGGTCAGACACTGCTTGCGCATCGCCCGCCAGTCCGCGCACGCCTTGCGCACATCCTCCAGTACGCTCAACAGGCGATCCTGCAACTCGGCCCGCGCCGAGTCGTCGGTCACGCGGTCAATCTCCACGTAAATCCACGACTCGACCGTGCCCACATCCGCGTCGGTGACCTCTCGATCGCTCAGCGTGATCTCGCCCTGGCTACGATCAACCACCATTTGCGGGTGAATCAACAGGTGGACCCCCAGGTCGCGCTGACGCAACTCACCTAACACCGAATCCACCAGGAACGGCATGTCGTCGCAGCAGGCCTGCACCACAGTATGCCGAGACGTCCAGCCGTCATCGTCGCGCATCGGGTTGAAAACCCGCACCGCTGGAACGGCCCCATCTCGGGTCGCCGCGAGATCCCTCACCGAACTGCTCATCGCTTCTAAGGTGTGCTGACCACGAGTTTCGACGTCGTCACTGGCCACGTGCGCATAGAACCGATTCATCAGCGTTTCGTCGCTCGCCATGGGGCTCGACACATCCTCTTCGTTGTCACCTTCCGAACGAGGCACTGCCCCGCAAACCCCACAGCGTTGTGGGGCCACGCTCGACCCTAGCCCCCCGGAGGCCCCCTTGGGTGGGAGCTTTGTCAGCGCGCCCCCCTAGGGTTAAGCCATGGCAGCAATGCGGGCAATACGTGGTGAGTCGTGAGCGCCAACCGACGGTTGCTGTTGCTGGCTGACGAGGTCGCCGGCATCGATGCAGATCTCGGCTCGGCCCAAGCCGACGCATGGCTTGTGGCTGCCGTGGACGCCTTGGCCCACGCCCTCGTGGATGTCGCAGATGGCGCGCCCTCACTCACCGTTTCTACCCCGGTGCGCGCTCTGCCTGCCGGACACGACCGTGACGCCCCCGCAGATCGGGCCTCGTGCGCAGCCGCCGCGACACAGTTGCGCCGAGCCCGCGCCATCATGGTTTCGGCGGTGATCTCTGACCCCGCCATATACCCCGACCTCGATGGTGCCCCCCAGGCCACCATCGCCGAGGACGTCGGTCATGCCCTAGACATGCTCGCGAGTGCGCTGCAGGATGTCGCCAGCGAGCCTGGTGTCGACCGCCACCAGGCGGTGCGGGCACAAGCCCATCGCAGCGTCCGCTCCGCCTACCGTCTTGTGCAACCCCACGGCCAGAGCACTGGCCTAACCCAGAGTGAGGACTCCCGATGAGAATCAACGAGAAGTTGCATCACGCGGCAAGCGTCGAAGAGGTCTTCGAGATGTTGAGCAACCGGGCGTTCCAGGAGCTGCGCTGCGAGCGCAGTGGCAGCGTGGAACACGAGGTCACGATTGAGGAGCCCGTCGACCACGACGAGCTCAACGACGGTGACGTAGCCGAGGACGGGGGCGCACCCGGCGACCAAGACGCAGATGGACCCACGGTGGTGACCCGTCGCCGCATGACGACCGACGAGTTCCCCGACTTCGCGAAGAAGCTCATCGGTCAGACCATCGACATCATCGAGACCACCCGCTGGGGTGCGGCGGCCAGCGACGGCACACGCGAAGCGGCATACACCTTGAGCGTGGAGGGCACGCCCGTCAATGCGGTCGGTGGGGTCCACCTACGCCCCAGCGCGGAGGTCGCCGCAGGCGGCGGACAGGGTGCGGTGACCACACACACGGTCGACGGTGAACTCAATGCACATATTCCGTTCATCGGTGCCAAAGTCGAGCGGGTCGTCCGCCCCTTCGTGACCAAAGCCATCGAGTTGGAGGCCGAACTGGGACGCGAGTGGCTGGGGCGCTAAAACGCCCCAGCCACTCGCGCCCAGTTACACGTGGGAGTCGCTACCCCTTAGCCCATGTGTGGGTAGCGGTAGTCCGTGGCCCCGACAAAGGTCTCTTTGATCGCTCGCGGACTAATCCACCGCAGCAAGTTCACCGGCGAGCCCGCCTTGTCATTGGTGCCCGAAGCGCGCGCGCCCCCGAACGGCTGCTGGCCCACGACCGCACCGGTGCACTTGTCGTTGATGTAGAAGTTGCCGGCGGCGAACCGCAAGCGATGCGTGGCGTCCGCGATAACTGCCCGGTCGCGCGCGATGATCGCGCCCGTGAGTGCGTATTTAGCCACTGACTCCATCTGGTCGAGCACCGAGTCGTAGTTCTCGTCGGCATACACGTGGATCGTCAGGATCGGCCCGAAGTACTCATCCTTGAGCATCTCGTGCTCAGGGTCGCTAACTACCGCAACGGTGGGGCGCACGAAGTAGCCGACGCTGTCGTCGTAGGTGCCACCGGCGACCACGTCGACGTCAGGGTCGGCGTGCGCCATATCAATGGCGGCCTTGTGGCGGGCGAAGGCACGATCGTCGATGACCGCACCCATGAAATTGTCCATGTCCGTCACGTCGCCGCAGGCGATGCCATCGGTCGTGGCAACGAGATCGTCCTTGATCACGGCCCAGACCGACTCCGGCACGTAGGCACGCGACGAGGCTGAGCACTTCTGGCCCTGGTACTCGAATGAACCACGCACCAGCGCGGTGGTCAAGATCGCCGGGTCAGCGCTGGGGTGAGCCATGATGAAGTCCTTGCCGCCGGTCTCGCCGACGACGCGGGGGTAGGACTTGTAGGTTGCGACGTTCTCGCCCACGGCCTTCCAGATCATCTGGAAGACGCGGGTCGAGCCGGTGAAGTGCACCCCGGCAAGGTCTTGGTGTGCCAAGGCCACGTCGCTGATGTCGGCACCGTGGCCGGTGACCATGTTGATAACCCCAGCGGGCAAACCCGCCTCGATGAGGATCTCCATGATCATGGAGGCCGCACGCTGCTGGCTGATGGCCGGTTTCCATATCACCGTGTTGCCCATCAACGCCGGAGCCGTCGGCAGGTTGCCAGCGATCGCGGAGAAGTTGAAAGGGGTGATCGCGTAAACGAAGCCTTCGAGGGGGCGGTGCTCCATCCGGTTCCAGACACCAGGCGCGTTGGCTGGAGGCTGCTCGGAGAGGATCTCGCGAGCGAAGTGGACGTTGAAGCGCCAGAAGTCGATGAGCTCACAGGCAGCGTCGATCTCAGCCTGAATGGCCGTCTTCGACTGACCGAGCATGGTCGCGGCGTTGAGGCGGGCCCGCCAGGGACCGGAGACCAGTTCAGCAGCCTTGAGGAAGACGGCTGCACGGTCATCGAAGGTCAGGTCGCGCCACGCCGGCGCGGCGGCCATTGCGGCATCGATAGCCGACGTGGTGTCGGCGGCGGTAGCGTTGCGCAGGGTGCCGAGCACCTTGGCGTGCGCGTGCGGCTGCACGACGTTGACGGCTTCGCCTTCACCGGTCACTTCTACGCCGTTAATGACGTGCGGAAGGTCAACCGGGTGGGCAGCCAGCTCGGTAAGCGCCTGTTCAAGGGTAACTCGCTCTTCGCTACCGGGGGCGTACTGCAGCACATCTTCGTTGATGGGTTGCGGAACCAGCGTCACTGCGTCCATGTGTGGTGATCTCCAAACTACTGAGGTGATGAAAGGTGACGCACGACCTGCGCCATCTCCGAAATGTCGAACCATGAAAGATCAATGTGCTCATTCGGGACCGGCTCGGGAGTCTGTCCACGGGGTTTGTCACCGACGCCATGATCTCCGAGAGCGTCGTCGCCGAGGTGAAGGCAGACCACGTCTGCAATGGCCAACGGGTGGTCGAGCGTGGCACTGACCTCTTGCCCGGCGCTCGAGGATCGACTCGAAACGGCGACGTCGGCCGCCGCGACCACGCAGGGGGCATCGGCCTTACGTGCGTGGGATGCGGCGCGCTGCAGGGTGAGGAACTCCCAGAGTTCAGCATCACCATCAGGCTCGCTTTCACGAATCGAATCGTCCACAGCGAAGCCGACCAAGCCTGCCGCGATGTGCCCTTCGGCATACAGTTGACCAACCTGGGTAGGCGTCAACGGCAAGTACATCCGGATCTCTGGCGACATCCTTGCGCTCCTTCGGGTGATCTAAGTCACCTGCGGACAGCGACCAGACGGCACTCCCGCCCGGCATAAGACCGCCATCCTTGCAGACCACGTCAGTTCTTGCCCCATCGAGCCCGTGCCTTCACCCGTTGCCGGTCCGCTCGCTTGCCCGTCACCGACTCGGCCAGCTCCACGATCGCCACACGGGCCGGGCTCGACGGGCGGATCTCACCCAACGTTGCACCCGCCAACAGCGCGGCGTCGACGGCATCGCGGTCCTCGGGGACAAAATGAAGGCCGTGAACGCTCGCGAACCTCGCAAGCACGTCGCTGATTTGGGCCTTCGGGTATCGGCCCACCGCACTGGCGCGAACACGAGTGACCACAATCGTGCACGGCACCGTGGTCAGTTCACGCAGGTCATTCACCGCGCGGACCAGACGCTGCAAACTGATGGGGTCACCTGAGCCCACCAAGATCACCTGGTCTGCTGCCTCTAGGACGCGCAGGGTGACGCCGTTGCGACGGGGGGCCAGCGTGTCAAAACTGATCTCTTCGTCCTGCTCAAGGCAGAACCCGGCATCCACGACCGTCCAGCGCGCCAGCGAGGTGGCTTGGGCCAGCACGTCCGCGACAGCGTGCTCTCGCAACTCTGGCCATCGATCCGGACGCGGCAGCCCGGTGAGCACCCGCAGGCGGGAATGGACGTGAGGCGACAACCGAGCCAGGGCATTGACGTCGAGGAGACCGCTGTCAGCGGCACGAGCGGCCGCAGCCAGGCCCGGCGCTTCGTCTAGCACCGCGAGCATTTGGGCAATCGATGCCCCGTAGGTGTCAGCATCGATAATCAGGGTCTCGTCGGTGCGCGCCAGCTCAGCGGCGAGATTGACCGCGACCGTACTGCGTCCGGGTGAACCGGTCGGGCCCCACACCGCGATGAGCTGGCCTCCGTGGACCGGCAGCTCCTCCAGCGACTCGTTTCCCGTCGGGGACGGCCCGGGCGCCGCACCATCTGATGCGTTCGACCCAACAGATCCGTTCGACCCGTGTGGGCCATTCGCCCCAGCCGAGCCGTCCAGATAGGCGGCGAACTCCGCATCCAGATCTGGTCCCTGCGCAGCATCGGTCTCACCACGCTGATCCGCGGGGTCACCCCCAAGGCTTGCGGCTTCGCCGACCAATCTCGCGATCACCGCGTGGACTTCGGCTTCCGGAGCGTCTGCGCTAACGATGGCACTCAGCCCCCACCTACGTAGCGTTCGTTCGCCTGCCTCGTCACCGGGGGGATACACCCCCAGCACACGAATTCCTTGGTCGGTCAGTTCGGCAACGGTCGACCGGTCGACACCGCGCAGGTCGACCGAGATAGCGGCCACCTTGCCCACGCCGGCACCGGCGCAGCCCAGCAACTCGGCCAGGTCGGCGCATCGTCGAGCGACGTGCACGTGTTCGCTGCGACCGAGGTGGCCAGCGACCGCCCCTTCCCAGCGGTGGGTGATCGCGGTGAGCGCCGGCATACTCACGAGTCTGTCCCGGAGCCCGTGCGCCCCGGTGCGGGGACGAGGGTGATGCGTGCCTCTTGATCCACGCTGGCGATCACGGGTGCCACCTGGTCGGCAGGGACGATGACGGATACGGCCGTTCGCCCCACACCAACTCCTAACCCTCCCCCGCTAGAGGGAACCGACGCCACGATGGCCTGCTCGAGCAACAATTCGGGGTCCATGTATTGCACCCCTGCTGGTTCAGGATCACGCCTGCTCACCCACAGGTCGACCACGGTGCCTACCGTCAAGGCTGCCGAGGAGGCCGGGTCAACGGGCACCGAGACCGTCTTGTCGTTGGCTTCTCGCGCCGAGCCGAGCGCCAACGTCGGCACTAACTCGCCAGCGTTGACCGCCCGCACCACGTACGTGCCTGGACCGATGGCTTGGGTGGCATCGATATACGAGCCGGCCGCGTCGCTGAGTTGCACAGACGTCGTCGCCAAGTCCGCTGCCGTGACTTCTTCGCCGGGCAGGAGCGCGCGGTTCGCGGCGTACACGAGGCTGGTGTTGTCCGCACGAGCCACGACCCACGAGCCGACTAGCACTGATACCAGTACGAGCAGAATGCCAATCAGAAGTCGGGCGTCCCGCCACGAAGGTCGTTTAAGACGCCGGGCTTGCGACATCGGCGGTTGCGACATGGATGCTGGCCTTTCACGATGTGGGCTGACGATGACTTCGTGACTATGCGGCATCGTTGAGGCTGTCAGTATGTAAGAGGTCGGCCTAGCCGATCTACGTTATCCACAGGGCCGTCACGGAGGCACCGAACAGACGTAAACTCGGTCTCAACATACAACCGCCGCCCTGACCAGGCACAACTCGCTCTGGAATCCGATGCGGCACCTATCGATAGAGGACAGCGTGGAGTCTCGATTTCTGACCTTGACGGACGTCTCGGAGACGCTCAATGTGACGCTAGCTCAAACCAAAGCCTTGGTGCGCAGTGGCGATCTCCCCGCTATCAAGATCGGCGGGCGGGGGGCGTGGCGGGTTGAGCGCAGCGCGCTCGAGGACTACATCAAACGTATGTACGAGGAAACCAAGCGCTTCATCGCAGGGGAACAGAGCACGGGCGCTGAGGTCTCGCGCGACGAGGCTCATACCTGACGCGACTCACACCTGACGCGACTCACACCTGGCGCGACTCACACTTGACGCAGTGCGCACATCGCCCACAGCGGCACCGTATGCACCGCCCGTACCTCGGCGACGCGACGGGGGGCGTCGTCAGGGTGGTCGGCTACGTCGAAGTGGTCCTGGCCGATCCGGTCGATGGTTCCCTGCACATTCCCGCCGCCAGTGAGGTAGACCCGCACCATCGCACGATCCCGGGCTAGAGCCCGTAGGGCCGAACGAACCCCAAATCTCCGCCTCGAAGCGCTCTCGCGCTGATCGGCAAACCCGCTCAGACCGGTTACCGACTGCAGAGACGTCGCGGGAAGGAGGATGGCTCGTTGTCTCGCCGATCCGGCTGTGGTGCTTTCGAGAATGCACCAGTCTTTGCCTACTTCGCGCAGCACCCCCCTCAGCGAGCCGATGCCTTGGGCTTCCATGGTCACGGTTCGCCCGCAGTCTACCGCCAAGGCCTCCAGCAGGGTGATGTGGCCGCGCTCCGAGCGGACACGATCCGATACGTCGGCGGCCCGTTCGGCCTGCTCAAGACGAATCAACTGAGCCTCTAGGTCATCAAACAGTCGCGTCCATCGCATGCCATATGCAAACACAGTTTGCCTTCTGCGCCTCACTGCTCTCTAATGGTCCTCAGTGCACGCAAATGAACGCAAACAGACACGTTGACCACGATGGGACGTACGCATGGACCTGGCCATCCTCCACCCGGAAGCGAGCCGCCGCCGGGCTATCGCTTTGGGGCCGTCCTGACGGTGGTCAGCGCGGCTGCCTCATGGCTACTGCTGCGATGGAGCGTCATGGGTTTCGTGTCGGCCACCGCGGCGGGCACCATCCCGGTCTCGCAAGGTCTCCCCGTATTGATCGGCGTGGCGGCGGGGCTGACGTGCGCAGCCGTGTCCTGGCTCGCCGGATTAGGGGTTGCCGCGCTCGCGCATGACCGTTACGCCACCAGTGCTGGCGCGACCGGGGCATCCCGGGTTGCGATCCCATGGGGACCCCGCGCAGCTGTGGTGTTGTTGGCGTTGAGCCTGAGCACCCCGGCGACCCATGCGGCGACGTCGATACCCTCCGCCCCCACCTTCTCCGCGACTATGGTCATCGCCGCAGCTTCAGCGGCCAGCGCAGACGACGACACCGACCTTGACGGCCCGCCAACTCGTGGCCTGCCCGGTTGGTCTCCGACGTCGGTGACGTTGCCGGGTGCCAGCGGCAGCGGCAGCGGCAGCGGCAGCGGCAGCGGCGAGGTTCGGCCTTCGCCC
>JAABUN010001228.1_pt1 | contig 59051 bp, 49 predicted proteins | sample 5559311 | NCBI WGS metagenome assembly JAABUN01 (sample SAMN10711877, study PRJNA513370) | rock metagenome | isolation source: Antarctica rocks | place: Antarctica: Victoria Land, Siegfried Peak sud
AGTTGTCGGTGCTGTTAGGGCTGTTAGGGCTGTTAGTATCGGCAGGTGATGTAGTTTTATTATCAGCCTTTTTTTCTTTTTTCTTTTTTAAGATCTCTTCCGGTTTGTTTAATGCATTATCAATGCCTGCCGACGATTTTTGGTCAACCTTGGCATTCACTTTTGTTTTGGCTTCGTCTTTTTTTGTCTTAAGCCAGTCGTTCAATTTTTGGGCTTTGGCATTAACACCCATTAATAGAAATAGGGATAGAGATAGAAGAGCAATGGTCTTTTTCATTTTCGATTAATTTAGTTTTACTTAAAAAACAACAATAAAAGGCGTAGTGGTTATTTAGTCTTAAAAGTGATGTTTAAATTTTTTTAAAATTGTCTTATGCCCATCTCCATACATCAGTGCCAGGATAAGCAGCACTGTACAACACAAGGTTGCCCTGAGCACATGGTATTATTTGTTTTGAATACGGTATTTATTATTAGATATTTGGTAGTTTAAATGTTGCTATTTTAATATTTTTCTCTAAATAATTTAAGAAGCTTTCCGCTGTATCATAGCTGTCCACATTCCTTTTGGATACCCTGGTGCATAAAAATCAAGACGGTAAGTATTGCTGCCTTTGTAAACAGGTGCATCCATGAAAAAATAATGCGAGCTTTGGCCGGCATTAAGGTAAAGCGTATTCATATCCTGTTTAGGATCTGACATATTAATTTCAACTCTTTCAAGTGGAATGCTTGATTGAAAATTTACCTTATATCCTTGTTCACCTGCATCTTCAATCGAAACATCTACCCGGAATGAAACGTCGGGATAATTACCCATTGTTCTATTTGCCACTACGGACGGTTGAATAACAATTACTGATTTCGGAATTTTTGTAATAGGCCCTTTAGGTGCAGCTATAACCTGGGAATTGGCAGAATAAATACTGCAGAAAGCGATGGCAATTAATAATAATTTTTTCATGGTTAATGTTGTTTTTGTTAATTGATTTATTGTTTGATCAAATGCTCTAATTTTTCCTGGCTTTAAATTTTAGATGTGTACATAAGCTCTCTATTCTGTAGGAAAAGAGATTCACATTCCTTATTATATACTTCGGGCTGTACATATCCGGGCATTCTCCTTTTGTAATTAATCATCTGTATCTCCTGCTTTGATATTTTAGATCGATCCCATGTTCTGCGGTCAATAACATAACCGTATCCTTTTTAAACAGTGCAACTCTTATCTGCCAAAAATCATATCCAACGGAAACATTTTGTATAAGGCATTGTGGCAGCTGGGCTTTGCCTTGATTTGCCATCACAACAATAAAAATGGTTATTATTATACTTATCATGTAGTTTACATTACTCCATCACTTAATTTATGTTTTATCCGGAATTTTCCTTTGATAACATGGTCTGTTTGCTTAGGGTCCGTTTCTTTGTTTTCGCCATACGTTTTTAAATTAAAAGTGCTGGTAATTATTCTTGCTTCTTCACCTTGCTTTTCTGAGGAAGTAATTACTATAGCATCAGGGATTATCAGAGATTTTTCAGGATAGGTGCTGTTAAAACTGAGTGATGTATAATTTTTTTCAGGATAATTTAAAAGTGTTGCGCTGCCCCCGGTATGTTCATCTTATAATCGGGTGAGCCGGATGGGGTTGTGGAAGGTTTTGCCATATCATGAGGTACAGTTAACAGCAAAGCGGGATCATCTTCTTTGCCGGCATGTGCATTGAGATGAAAAACTGTATCTGTTTTATTAGCCGAGTAGGTGCTAGAGATATCTGCAGCATCTACATGCATTTCTTTACCATCTATGGTATAATCAAAATACAAATCGTCTGAATTGGTGGATTTACTATCCGTTGTTTTATCGCTGGTAGTATTGTTACAGGCAAAAAGTGTGGTTGCTGCGAATAGTATTACTAAAATCTTTTTCATTTTAAAATATTTTATTGGTTATGGTAGAAGAATTTTGTTTCTGAATCCAAATCTATATCCCTGCAAACAAATTTTTTTTATAATAGCTCAAAGGTGTTTTTAAATCGACGAAGGATTAAAGCATCCTATAGTTTGTAATATTTTAGTTATAATAATTTACCAGGAGAATGCCTGGTTTTTGAGCTATTGGTTGAGCAATCAACAGTACCGGTGCAATAAGCGCTGTGCAGTCAATTACCACCGCCAAAGGCGGTGGCTTGAGGGTGAAGCCCAAAGGGCTAAAAAAGTTCCAGATGGTTGACATTACTTCGGTCACGCTTCTCTGAGTTGCTCTTCTTTCTGCTATTTTCACATTTTATTCTTTATTCTTCGTTCAACATAATTGTCACACTTGTAATACTACATAGATTGTCTCTTATATTTGACCGTCCATCAAAGTTAATCATACGGCATAGCCCCAAGTACATAACCACCGCCAAAGGCGGTGGATTTCTAAGGAAGATTAAATAATTAATGCATTTATTATAAGTTAGGAAATATCCGGGATTGATATAGTAATTAGTGTTCCCAAAGGTTTATTAGAGGAGATTTCTATGTTGGCGTGTATAAGTTCTGACATTTCTTTTACAATGGTAAGTCCAAGTCCAGACTGGTTGCTGTTTATAGCCATGTAGGGTTCATTAAAAATGCGCCTTATTCGCTCCGGCATACCGGCGCCTTCATCGGCAATGATTAATTGCGTAGTGTTATTTTGTTGTTGTGCGGTAATGGTTATGGTACTGTTTTCTGGTGAATAAGTAATGGCGTTTTGTAACAGGTTGCGAATAATAATGGCAATAATATTTTTATCGGTATGCATAGTTATTAAAGGATCTATACTTTCCGATAATTTTATTTTCTTTTTCTCTAGTTGCGAATGTAAGAGATCATTAATATGTTGTACACATTGTGATGCATGCACTTTTTCTTTAGTAATGGTGAATTGCTGCATTTGTGTTTTACTCCAGATCAACAGGTCTTCCATCGTTTCCGCACAACACCTGCGGCAACGCTTATTTGTTCGTTATATTTTCGCTTTTCATCTTCATTAAAAATATCAGGGTTTGTTTTTTGAAGATCGAGAAACTGATAAACCTGGCTGATGGGATTTCTTAGATCGTGACTGATAATACTAAAGAGCTTTGCTTTTGTGATATTTGCTTTTTCAAGATTTTCATTCAGCACATTCATCTCTTCGTTTTTTTTCTGCAACAGCCTGCCGGATTTTTGCTTGTTGCGATACATCATGATCATTGATGTAATGATGCCGAGCAACAAAATAAATGCGATGATAAAAAATATCCGTTGGCGGTTAGCGTTTTTAATTTCCAAATTATTAATGATACTTTCTGCAAAGAGCACATCAATCTTTTCCTGCTTATTTTTATTTTGATACTGAGCTTCCATCTCCGCTAAGTTTAAAACAATTTTGCGCTGGGTAAGTGAATCCGAAATGGTTACATATTTATTAAAATAAATGCCGGCATCCGGGCTCCCTGATAATATTTCCACTGCTGTTAATGACTTTAATAGATCAGCATATTGCTCTTTGCTATAAATGGCGGAACCATGTTCTGCGATCTTATAATATTTTGCGGCTTGTGTATAATCGTTCAGGCTCTTATAGTAATCGCCATACGATAAATTAACGGCAGAGGTGAGTATTTCCTTGTTGTCTAATTTAGATTGTTTATCAGCCTTATCAATATGTGATTTAGCCGTCTGATAATCTTTTGTTTTTAATGAAAGGGTAGCCATTTCTAAATTAGAAGAAACCATCTCTGACCATTTACCGGGTGTTTTTGTGGCCGTTTGTTGTAACAGATTATAATATTTTAATGCTTCAGTTTGGTTATTTAACAGCACATAACTTCTGAGAAATTTTCCATAAGCAGTAATATCAATTATCATGGATAAGTTAAGGTTGGGTTTTACTTCTTCCAGGTATTGCAATGCTTTGTTGGGCTGTTTTAGATAAAGATATATTTCTGCCACCATCATTAACTTGGCGCCATAATCCAGCTTTCGTTTTAAAATTTTAGTGGTATCTGCTATAGGTTTATGCAGTTCGGCACTTTTTAAAAAATTACTTAAGGCAATATTATAATAGAATTTTTGTTGCTGATAATACAATCCCAAATTATAATAGATGTCGCTTTTGTTCTTTAGTGTATCCACATTTGCGGCAATTTGCTCCAGTTTTTTTACCGCTTCATCTGCCTTAGCCTGCAGGCCCATGTAATGATATACTGAAATAAGGTTACCGAGGGGCTTAGTACTTTTTTCTACCAGGTTTGCTTTTGTTGCTTCGGTGTATGCCTGCTCAAAATTATCTTTAGCCGATTTAAAATCCTGCTTATAATAATAGCCGGTGCCTATAGCCTGATGAAATGAAAATTTATACTCATGATCTCCTGCATTTGTAATTGCAAGCCCTTCGGTGCCTTCATTTATTAATTGGTCAAAGGTTTCCGGTTTGCCAGAAAATGCAGCCAGAATGCTTTCGCAGGCAGCTTTTTTTTTATCTAATAAAACGTAGTGATCTTTTGATTGTGCTGCACAAAAGAAAGAGAAAAACAAAAAGCAAAAAAATATAATTGTTCTTTGCATAGTTTAATTATATTTTCCACTGCGCCGTTTCTGTTCTGAATGTTTTGCCTATGGGCAGGCATTGTGCACCAATAAATAGTTCGCCGGTTTGCATCCGGGTTATTTTATCACGTTTTACTGCATAGCTGCGATGTATCCGGCTGAAAACATTTGCCGGCAGTTGTTTAATAAAACTGCTTAGCGGCATAAGGGTCATATACTTTTTTTGTGTTGTTATTATTTTAGTATAGTCTTTCATCGCTTCAAGATAATTAATATCATTAAGCGGAATTTGTATCTGGCTATGGCCTTCTTTTATAGTGATGGTTTCTTTTTCAATTTTAACTGTATAAGCAATAGCATTTTGTTTCATATCCCAGTAATCAAATACACGGTCCATAGCTGCTTTAAACCGCTCTGTTTTTACGGGCTTTAATAAAAAATCGAATGCAGCCAGCTCATAGCTGTCCAGTGCATATTCCATGTGAGATGTTACAAATATGGCTACCGGCACATCTTCTTTAACGATGCGTAATAATTCTATGCCGTTGATTCCGGGCATATCTATATCCAAAAAAACAAGGTGAGGCTTAAGATTTTTAATGTAAAGTAATGCTTCATCAGCATTATTACAAACAGCAATATTTATTAATTGATCAAATGATTTTGCCTTAGCCAGCAATGTCAGCTGATCTAGTTTGTTGTCATCAACTATTATAAAACGCAGGGTGTTATTCATAGCAAAGACGGTATTGATACAAATGTAATACAATGACACAATCTTTGCACTAATCAAAAAAATAGCCAATGCCTTTAGCAACAGCTATGAAATAATTATTTTAAAAATTTTAAAAAGGAATTTTCCCCGAAACAACTACTGATTTATCCGGTATAGTCAACTTTACATCCTTAAACTCTATCACATTTTTTCCGCCACTGCCACTTACAGTTATGGTGCCTCCTAAGGCTTCCTTACTGTTGAAGCCTATACCGAACATAATACCGACTTCATTGTTTTCAATCGGGGTAAGACTGCCCGGTTTAAAACTGCCTCCTTTACGTGCAGCCTCTTCATTTTTAAAATGAAATTCTATCTGCTGCACCATACCCCTTCACATGTAACTGTGAAAAATTTTAACCCATCCGTTGCGGTAGTTACTTTTCCTGTATAGGTTCTGCCTTCTGCAGTGTAAGTTCCGTTACCATCTGCGCTTTCGTCGGAGGGAACCGTTTCGTTAACTGTTGAATCTTTTGATAGTCCGGAAGTTCCTTCATTTGTGTTTTTGGTTTCTTTGTTATCACAAGCCGTTAGTAATAAAATAGTACAGCTCAATACTAAAGTGGTAATTTTTTTTATGTATTTATTTTTAGTGATTGATAATATTTTTAATGAAAGATTAGCGGTAGTAAACAATTATTTTAATACGAGTATTTAGTCTACAGAAACCTTTAGGGGAATTTTAATTTTAGCATACGTATAGGTATATTCTGATGTAATCATAGAGTTTTCAACCTTCTCGGTAATAATAGTTTTCTTTACCAATCCTTGTGCATCGTAAATAGACTCAGTTTTTTCAGGTGCTACCATTCCTCCCCAATATCCTTCTTTACCATTTTGTTTAGATTGTATTGCTGTGTAAAAGTATGCCCCGGTGAAAAGATTAGGATTTGGCTTGTTATCAAAATCGCCACATATATATTTTTCTACTTTCATAGTCGCCATATCTTTTCTTTCCTGGCGTATAATATTGCCCTTTAAGTCAAGCGTATAAATTGTTTCGTCTACTACACTCTCCGATGGAGGTACTATTCTGCTTTCTTTTATTTCGTTTCCTTTATAGCTGTACTTTATAACATAGGTTGATTTTTAGTAGGAGTTTTTGCGTTAGCAGCTATTTTATAGATCTGCCTCTTAATTAGCCTGTTTTTACTATCGTAATCTATTACGTATTGTAAGTTGCCTGTAGCATCGTAACTGATAAAACTGGTGATGTAGCCACCTTTATTATAAACAAAATCTTTTACGGTGCTGCCCTCCCATTTTTTGCCGAAGTTGTTGTTATAGTAATGATTGATGGTTTTTAATTTGCCCCAATCATCATAAATATATTCACTTGTATTTGGGTTATCACGAGAATAAACCTGGGAAATTTTAACGAGCCACCACTCACTAATTTGTGACTGTGCATAGCTGCCAAATGAAATAAATAAACAACAAAGTGTGATGCTGATAATTGCCTTTATCATATGCATATTTTAGAAAAATTTGTAAAGCGATTGCTATTTGTATAAGCAAGTTATTTTGGAAAATCATTTGCTGAAAACGGTTCCCATTACATCACGCCAAAAATACTTGCCGGAACTGACTGTTTATTTATTCCAGGTCCTTCCCATGTAAAATCAAGCAGAGGTTTGTTACCTGCTTTTAAAGTTTTATACAGCCTGAAGGGATGAAGACCTTTCTGCAACCTGATTGTCCCAGTCTTTTCTGAGCCGGCAACATAACCATAATCCGCATCTATAACAGTGGCATCATGAATACGCAACAATGCACCGGCATCAGCCCTTATAGTAAAAGTATATTCGCCATCAGTAGGAATTGTAAGGTAGCCTTCAAAAAATAATGCTCCATTATTTGCACGATTTCCTGCACCGGCATCCGGTTGCGGAGCTACACCTGTTGCTGAACTGGTAAGGGGAGCTACATCAGGCAACCAGGGAAAATTACCATAATAAGCTGTCCATTTTAAGCCGGCTTGCGTCTTCCTGTTTTCAACAGCCGGAACTAAATCTTTATCATAAGGCCGTGGTGCAGAAGTGTCGGGCATTCGAACCTGCAGAACTCTTGCTTTCATTTTATTTTGAACAACATCCATTTCAGAATTGTTGGCTAAGTTCTTAAGCTCCTGCGGGTCTTTTGCCACATTATAGATTTCAAAATTGTCTTTCGCTGACTTAACATCGTACCGCACTCCCAATGTATCTCCAAAGCGAATTAACTGCATCTGGTTACGTTTCCTGCTGCGGTGCGGGGGAGCAAATTCATTAAAATTTGGAGTAGATTGATTTTGGGCATACTCAATATATATTGTACTATTCCTTTGTTTTCCCACACCTGTTAACGATGGCAGCAGCGACACGCCATCGGTATTAGCAGGTGCAGGAACACCGGCAGCATCAGCAAAAGTTGGCAGCCAGTCGTGCACCCCACTTGGCGTTCGCACAACACGTTGTGCAGGAATATGGCCCGGCCACACAGCTATGGTTGGCACACGCACACCACCTTCCCAAACATCGCGTTTAATACCATCAAAGGGACCAAAGCTGTTGAAGAAAGTGGGCGCATAGTCTTCAGGGAGATAAGATTCGATAGAAGGCCCGTTGTCAGAAGAAAATATGACCAATGTATTATTATCAATATTAAGGTCTTTCAGCAATTGCATCAGGTCTCCTATCCCATCGTCAATACGCCTTACCGACGTTGCGAATCTCCTATAAACATCCGGCCATGCTACTTCAGCCGTTGAAGGATTTTTATCGTGATCGTATGTAGCATTAGCATAATCAGGATGAGTGTAAGAGTCCACTTTACCTGAAGCAGTATTGATAATATGGCCGGGCTCGCCTAACCATTGCATGCCTCCTTTAAGACCTCCGCCTTTAGGATAAGCCTGCGTTGGCAACTCAAGCACAGCATGAGGTGTTTCGTAAGCGAGGTATATAAAAAAGGGCTTTGTGGCAGCATTTTCTTTTTCGAAATCAATGATCCATTTTTTTGTGGCGGCAGTCCACAGGTCGGCAGTATAGCATTTGTCAAGTTTGTCAGCAATATTGGTTCTGTTTTCCCATACCTGTTTTGCTCCACGGTACACACCCTCTTTAGGATAATGCTCATGACCATCGGCATGACGGATCATCCCCATGTAATAATCGAATCCGCGGTTAAGCGGATGTGCCGGCCAGTCGGGGCCATTTCCCTTCAGTCCCTGCAGTCCCCACTTGCCAAAAGTTGAAGTTGCATATCCGGCTTGATGTAAAACTGATGCGATTGTATGGTTATTTTCCAATGCTTTGTCAAACTGGTTATCTCGTACATTTGAATGACCCTGGTGCAGGCCAAGTAAAAGCGATGCACGGGCAGGAGCACAAACCGGTGCCGCACAATAATGTTGCGGAAGCATTGCACCCATAGCTGCAAGACGATCTATGTTAGGCGTAGAAGTAAAAGGTTCGCTTCTGTCGTTTATTTTCTTTCGCTGGTTTTGAAAAAACACACCCACATCTCCATAGCCAAGATCGTCAGTTAGTATGAAAATAATGTTGGGCTGCTTTGGTTTTACAGGCTGCTTTATATTCTGGCAAAAAATATAAGTTGGGAAAGAAATGGTAACTGACAGAACAAGGGCAACAAGTAAATTTTTCATATAAATTATAATTATGCAATTCGTCCGGCACGCATCGCTGATATTGCTGACAATATAAATATTAAAAGAGAACTTGTGAATGTACTAAACAATACTGTCTGCACTTACTTACAATTGTTGAGAGACAATAATGGGATGGAGATACCAAATATTTCTGCTATTATTTGGATGAATTACCCTGCTAAAGGTAAGTTGTACAGCGGGTGCCTATATTAAAGTAAGTAATACTTATAACTTAAGCAATAGAACAAGATCAGCGATAAAGAACAGAACATAGTTTAGCTAAATACAACGCCTGCAATTATAACAAGCAAAAACAAAATGATAAGCTTAATAAAGTCGGCAACATAAGTACGCAGATAATTTTTTTTACTGTCATCAGGCAAAGAAAACTGAGAATAGCTCATGCGATAATTTTTTTAATATTATTTGCTCAATTGATATAGCATGGAAAACTACCGCAAAGCGTTATTACATAAACTAAAAAAGATAACGTCTGGAGAAATTTTGTTACAACGTTTAGTTATTAACAGTTATCGAGAAACAATTGTAAACTTTATTGGAGATGCCATTAATACTTTGAAAGCAGGCAATACATGTGCCTGCATGAACATTTTCAAATCTTCACCCTGCAAATTAAGCTTATGTTATTTTGCCGATGTATCTTCCCGCATCAGTTCGCGGCTAAATGGGCGGATGATTATGCGTGCAGCACTGTCATAAGAAAAATACTTCCCTATCCATCCCAAAAAAACTACCATTTTATTTCTGCTGCCAATTAGCGAGAACAAATGCACAAAGCACCAAAGAACCCATGCTCTAAACCCCTGGGTTTTGAATCTTCCTAAATCGGCAACGGCCTTGTTTCTTCCTATTGTTGCCATAGAACCTCTGTCGTTGTATTTAAATGGCTGGAGTTGCTTTCCTTCTATTAATGCAAGTAAGTTTTTTGCTAATTGCTGCCCCTGTTGTATAGCTACCTGCGCTACACCTGGGTGACCAGTTGGCGTATCGGGAGTTATTACTGCAGCTACATCCCCAATAGCAAAAATATCTGTATAACCATTTACCCTGTTATATTCGTTGGTTTGTATGCGATTGCCGCTTACAATTCTGTCTGCAGGAAGTCCCTCGGGAAAATCTCCTGCTACCCCGGCTGCCCATAATACATTTCTTGTTTTTATAACTTCACCATTATTTATCACTAAACTTTCGCCATCAAAGCTTTTAACTCTTACGCTGTTGTAAATAACTACACCCAACTTTTCTAAATACTCTTTTGCTTTTATCGAAGCCTCTTCTGACATTACACCAAGAACACGGGGTTTGCTCTCCACTAAAAACACCCTCATATCTTTAGGATTCAGAGAGGGATAATCTTTCTTAAGAATATGATTTTTAAATTCGGCTAAAGAACCTGCCAGTTCCGCCCCGGTTGGTCCTCCCCCAACAATTACGAAAGTCATTAATTCTTCTTTTTCAACCGGGTCATTTTCTATAACCGCCGTTTCCAGGCTTTGCAAAATCATGCTTCTTACATTTAGTGCTTCGGGCACTGTTTTCATCCCTATTGTAAAATGCTCCAATTGCTTATCGCCAAAAAAATTAGTGGCAGCACCTGTTGCCAAAACAAGATAGTCATAAGGTATTGCGCCAATAGTTGTATCAATCACTTTCTTTTCAGGAATTACTTTTAAGACATCGGCCAACCTGAAATTTAAGTTTCGATGTTGTTGAAAAATCCTTCTTATAGGAAAAGCAATGGTTTCTGCTTCGAGCGCTCCTGTGGCTACCTGGTATAGCAAAGGCTGAAAGGTGTGATAATTGTGGCGATCTACCAGCACAACTTCCACCTCTTTATCTTTTAAATGCTTTGCCAGTTCGATTCCTCCAAATCCACCTCCAACAATAACTATCCTTGTACATGGGGCATTTATTTGATCCGTCATATAATGATATGGTCTTGAAAGTAAAGATATGCAAAAGCTTATCCTTCTGCTTATAAGGGGTAGGTTAACAAAGTATAAGTTTACAATAAGCTTCCCGGATACTTTCCAAAAAAATTGTTCTCCAAAAGCAAAAAATTACTTTTATTTATATAAATTTTTAACTGGTGCTGCCTGTTAAAAGTTCAGCCAGGGTTGTTGTCTCAATAACTTTAATATAACTAAAGTAAAAAATATGCACACAGAAATATCGCGAAGAAAATTTATTTCTCAGTTAGGTATAACAGTTATTGCCCTTCCCTTTTTTTCGTGCAGCGCAACAAGAAATGCTGCCGGTGGAGTGCCGGGTTTAAAGCTGGGATATTCGGCCATAACCTGGGGAGGCAACGATATACAAGCAATTAAAGACATCGCCAACCTCGGATTTACCGGCATACAGCTTCGCTCAAATATTTTAAAGGATTTTGGTTCTAAACCACAGGAGATACGTGCATTACTTGAGCAGTATAAACTTGACTTACCGATGTTCTCAAGCGGAAGTGCAAACATAAATACCGGGGATGACGAAGCCGTTATACAAATGCATGTGAACAATGCAAAATTTGTAAAAGCATTGGGTGGACAAAATATACAGGTAACTAATTCTTCGCGCCCTAAAGAAGGAAAACCGGCTGCCGAAGACCTGAAAAAATATGGCAGGCTTATTAATGAAATAGGAAAACGAACGCTGGAAACAGGCGTACAGACTAATTACCATAATCACATGGGTCAGTTAGGCGAAACACCTGATGAAGTTGATATCATACTTAATAATTGTGAAAATAGCAATGTAAGATTTCTTTTAGATGTAGCGCATTATCATCAAGGTGGCGGAGATCCTGTTAAAGCGATCAGTCAATATAAAGAGCGTATAAATGCTTTGCATTTAAAAGATGTTCGCCCTAACCCTGCTGCCGGTCCGCGAGGTTATACATTTGTTGAATTAGGCCAGGGCAAAGTTGACTTACCTGGTGTTTTTAAAGCCTTAAACACTATTGGTTTTAAAGGATGGGGAATTGTTGAACTGGATGCAGTGCCAGACAAAGCAAAATCGCCGGTTCAATGTGCTAACATAACAAAGGCGTATCTTAAAACACAGGGGGTAAAAATATAAAATCAGGATAATTGCAAATAAAAGCCAGGAGACACTCAGAATTTCGCATGTTTGTAATGGTGTTTTAATCTCATCCTTACTCCGTTAATGGTTTCACCATAATATTTTTAAAATATACTTTGCTTTTTGGATCATGTGCCTGCAAGGCAAAAGTACCGCTGCTGATAAGACGGCCTTCCTGGCCCGCTTCCCTTTTTACATTGTCAGGTTCTGTATAATCAACCACTGTTTTGTCATTTATTTTAATCACTACTCTTTTTCCCTGTACCGTTATGTATTCGGTGTACCATACATTATCTTTTACAAACACATCTCTTACATCCTCTATGGCATATAAGCTGCCTGTTCTGCGCCAATCGGTATGAGAATTATTTACCTGAACCTCGTACCCTTTTGATGGCCAACTCTTTTCCTGGTAAGTGGTATGAAAGTAAATACCGGAATTTGAACCTGGTGTTGTCATAACATCAGCTTTAAATTCAAAATTTTTGAAATTATGAATATTGACATCGCCATTATAAAATAAATGGGCTACATCCCCATTTGCTACTATCGTTCCATTTTCAACAGAAAATGAAGAAGCATTTTCTCCAACCTTCCAGCCTTGTAAGGACTTGCCATCAAACAAAGAAACCCACTTTCCCGAACCAGCTTGTTTAGTATTGGAACAGGAAATAAGGCAACCCATAATTGCAAAAAAGAAAAGAAACTTTTTCATGTGTATAACCGGTATTATGATGAATATGGATTGAAGCTAATGCTTTTTTTGAATTACTTTAAATAATAGCTTGTATATCGCTAAAAGCAAAGTAGCTTTTTAAAGCTTGCAATAATAAGTTTTGCTTTAAAAGATAAATGTTTAATTTACTCACCTGTTTTATTTTTACAATTGAAAGGCCTCTGCAAAATTTTGATTACATCTAACAAAAAGTAACTTTCAAAATGAAATATTTATTTCTTCCGCTTTTTGTACTCGCTTTATTCTCATGCCGGAGCGCAGGCTTTGAAAGCGACGAACGACAAATAATTGCAAAGGATGTAATACGCAGCCTAATGCATAGCGCACGTACTTTTGATGTTGTTGGCTTTAAACAAGACACTTTAGCAAACTGGCCCGACACAACGATTAAGCATCCTGTTTCTTATACTTTGGATTTTGTTTATAATGACTCATCAAGCACATTAAAAACGAAAAGGGGAGTTGTAATTTTTGCACCCGAAGGAACTACTGTTTTAAGTTCTTCTATACAGGATCGGTAATTACTATCATCTAATAAGTTAATTAAATGAGCAACCAAAACGAACGCTTCCTTTCTCTTGATGTATTTCGTGGAATAACTATTTGTTTTATGATCATTGTAAATACACCCGGAAGCGGAGCAACTCCTTATGCGCCGTTGTTACATGCAGGCTGGCATGGGTTTACATCAACCGATCTTGTCTTTCCTTCTTTTTTATTTGCTGTTGGAAATGCCATGAGCTTTTCTATGGACAGGTATAAACTATTAGGCGATGCAGCAGTTTTAAGAAAGATATTTAAGCGAGCACTTCTTATTTTTTTACTTGGATATTTAATGTACTGGTTCCCCTTTTTCAGGCTTGATGAAGCAGGACATATTATAGGTGCTCCAATAAAAAATACACGTATTATGGGGGTATTGCAACGCATTGCGCTTTGTTACTTTTTTGCAGCTTTGCTTATCCACTATTTGTCTGCACGGGCAGTTGTTGTGGTGAGTGCATTATGTTTAGTTGGTTATTGGTTACTGCTGTTAATTTTTGGCGATACACAGCAACCTTTTAGTTTGCTTGGTAATGCAGGCCTGTATTTAGATAAATTTATTTTAGGTAATAACCATCTTTATCATGGCGAGGGAATTCCTTTTGATCCGGAAGGATTGTTAAGCACCATACCTGCAATTGCAAATTTGGTGATAGGATATTATGCAGGAAAATTTATTCAACGAAAAGGTAAAGGATATGAAACACTTGCAAGGCTTATGTTGGTTGGAAGCTTGTTTATTTTTATTGCACTATGGTGGAATATGGTTTTTCCTATCAACAAAAAATTATGGACAAGTCCATTTGTTCTGTTAACTACCGGTCTTGACCTCATGATTCTTTCTGCATTTATTTATATTATTGAAATAAAGAACTGGATAAGGTTTAACTGGACAAATTTCTTTCTAATCCTGGGTAGAAATCCCTTATTTATTTATCTGCTTTCGGAGTTATTGGTAACCATCTTTTTTATGATTCGTATTAAGCCGCATACAAATCTTTACAACTGGATTAATAATGAATTCTTCCAGGTAATTGCTCCCGGTGCTTTAGGTTCTTTTTTGTTTGCAATTGTTTATATGCTTGTATGCTGGATAATGGGCTGGTGGTTGAATAAGAGAAGGATTTACATCAGGGTTTAAATTGCAGTCACCTGAGCTTACTGTAATTTAGTTGAGAAACGGCTAAAGCCGTTAATCGTAAAAAACAACCTTTAGCCCACGGTTTAAACCGTGGGCTAAAGGTTATCAATGATCAGAAAAAATATCACTGGTCAAACCTGCAACTAAACTTAAAATTGTTGCAATAACGGAATAATTCTAAATTGCCGCCACCATCAATTATTCTTTTTACTTACCGTCTTCAGCTAAATTCAAACGAGAAGCTTCTATGCGAAAATTAAATCTCCCTTCTAATAAATTATTGATAGCAAAATGGTTTTTAATCATCCCATTTGCATTATCTGTTCTCTTCATTTTGTCGTGCAATAAAAGGTCGGGCAAGCCAAGGGTTTTGGTGTTTAGTAAAACTTCGGGATGGGTTCATACTTCCATACCTGATGGTATTGCCGCTATTCAAAAATTAGGGGCTGAGAATAACTTTGTAGTTGATACAACAAAAGATGCTTCTTACTTTAATGATGACTCGCTTAAAAATTATGCTGCAGTAATTTTTTTAAGTACTACTGAAGACGTTTTAAATCCAGATCAGCAGGTAGCGTTTGAGCGATATATACAATCCGGTGGGGGGTTTGCAGGTGTGCATTCAGCAGCCGATACTGAGTATAGCTGGGGTTGGTATGGACGGCTTGTAGGCGGTTATTTTTATGATCATCCGGGAATTAATGACACCTTTCATAATGTGCAGGAAGGCGTTTTTAATGTGACAGATCAAAATAATAATGCAACGAAACATCTTCCTAAACAATGGAAACGAACAGATGAGTTTTACAGCTTTAAAAAATTAAGCAACAATATAAAGGTTTTAATAAACCTTGATGAAAACTCCTATCAGGGTGGAAAGAGAATGGGTACTCATCCTATGGCATGGTATCATGAATATGATGGCGGAAGGGCTTTTTATACAGCGCTTGGCCATACAGAAGAATCATATACTGATCCCATGTACCTCAGGCATCTTTTAGGAGGCATTCAATATGCAATAGGTGATAATGAGAAGCTTAACTATTCTAAAGCCAAAAGCGAACCGATACCTGAGTCGAACAGGTTTGTAAAAACCGTGCTAACACAAGGAAGTTTTTTTGAGCCTACTGAAATGGCTATTCTCCCTAACCTCGATATACTCGTTACCCAACGCCGTGGTGAAATATTATTGTACAGCGATAAAACAAAAACCGTTAAGCAGGTTGGCTTTTTAAATGCTTATTTTAAAACGGTCAATACTCCCGGCGTTAATGCAGAGGAAGGCGTGCTTGGCATTACTTTAGACCCCAACTTCAAAAACAATAACTTCATTTATATTTATTACAGCCCTGTAGATACTTCCGTAAACCGGCTGTCGCGTTTCGAGTTTAAAAATGATACCATTGATCTGCGGTCAGAAAAAGTGGTTCTTCAACTGTATTCCCAGCGTGAAATTTGCTGCCATACGGGAGGTTCATTAGCCTTTGGAGCCGATAATACTTTGTTTCTTTCTACCGGTGATAATTCCACGCCTTTTGATGAACCTAAAGCTCGTTTTGTTAACCATGGTTTTGCTCCGTTAAATGATATTCCGGGGCACTCTCAGTACGATTCCCGTCGCTCGGCAGGAAATACGAATGATCTCCGTGGAAAGATATTACGCATTAAAATAAAACCCGACGGAACTTATGAAATTCCTCAAGGCAACTTATTCCCTCCAAACGAACCAAAAGCACGACCTGAGATTTATGTAATGGGCAACCGTAATCCTTACCGTATTTCTGTTGATAAGAAAACCGGATATCTATATTGGGGTGAAGTGGGCCCCGACGCAAATGCTGATAGTCTTGATGCCCGTGGCCCGCGTGGATACGATGAGTTGAACCAGGCACGTAAAGCCGGTTTCTTTGGCTGGCCTTTGTTTATTGGAAACAATTTTGCTTACAGGCAGTTTGATTATACTACCGGCAAAACAGGTGATGCCTTTGATCCTGCAAAGCCTGTTAACGCATCATTAAATAATACCGGTTTGCAACAATTACCTCCTGCACAGCCTGCTTTCATCTGGTATCCGTATGCGCCATCAAAAGATTTTCCTGAAGTTGGTACAGGCGGACGTACAGCTATGGCAGGCCCCGTTTATTATACTGATGATTATCCTAAAAAAACCCGTTATCCTGATTACTTTAATGGCAAATTATTTTTTTATGAATGGATAAGAGATTGGATAAAAGTTGTAACCATGCTGCCTGATGGCGACTTTGATAAAATGGATCCGTTTATGGACCCTGCTCCCCTAAAAGCAGGTATTGATATGGAAGTTGGACCCGACGGAAGAATTTATGTGTTAGATTATGGTAAAGGATGGTTTGCTCAAAATCCTGATGCAGGAATTTCCAGAATTGATTACATATCGGGCAACCGTCCTCCTAAGGTAGATAGCTTTGTTGTTGATAAGCAAAGTGGCATGCTGCCTCTTACGATCTCTGCACAGGTAAAGGCAAAAGATCCTGAGAATGATGCGCTTACTTATGTTTGGAAAATTGGTAAGACCACACAGGAAACAAACGAACCAACTCTGAAATATACAATCAAACAACCGGGAGAATACCCTGTAAGCGTTGAAGTAAAAGATGCTGAAAAAGCTTCTTCAAAAAGTAATGAAGTAACAGTATTTGCGGGAAATGAAAAACCTAAGGTGAGTATTACATTGCCGGGAAACAGAAGTTTTTATTTTCCGGGAAAACCTGTTTCTTATAACGTAAATGTTACTGATAATGGTGATAAAGTTGATTTGAATAACTTATTTATTTCCACCGATTTTATACAAGGCAACGAAGACCTTGCGGCAGAAGGTCACCAGGTAGTTCCTGAAACCATTATGGGTAAAAATATAATGATGAGTTCCGATTGTAAGTCGTGCCACAAAGTGAATGAAAAATCTATTGGTCCATCTTTTACACAGGTTGCTCAAAAATATAAGACGGATACAAAAGCAAGTACTTATTTAATGCAAAAGGTTATTAAAGGCGGGGGTGGTGTTTGGGGCGAAGTAGTTATGCCGGCACATCCAACAATGAAAGAGGGAGATGTAAAACAAATAATCACATGGGTACTGTCATTAGCAAGCGCAAACTCTGCCAACAAATCTTTGCCTCAAACAGGAACTGTTATACCAAAACAACCTGCTGACAAACCAAATACCATGTTTGCACTTACAGCATCTTATACTGATTTGGGTGGTGCAGGAATAGGGCCGCTTGCCGGCGCCGACAGAATAATATTAAGAAGCAACAGCCTTGATGTAAGACGCATTAGAACAATGACTGGTTTCACATCTAAAGATTCTGCATCAAATAGATACCTTGTTTTTCCGGCAAAAGAAGGTTCTTTAAAAGTGAATAAAGTTGACCTTACAGGAATAAAAAGTATTGGACTTACAGGCTTTGGTAGTGCAGCAAATGCTAATTACACAATTGAAATAAGAACAAATGATGCAACAGGTAACATTATTGGAAAGGGAAGATTAACTATCGCTAATAAGAAACAGCCGCTTTCTTTAGCAGTACCTGTACAACAGGTTGGAGATGGAAAAATGCAGGATGTTTTTATAGTTGTAAGAGCTGATGGGCCTGTTAATGGAAATGTACTATTGAAAACAATCAGTTTTAATCCTTAAAAGCGAATTACCAATAATGCCATTTGATTATAATACGGGGAATGATTTTTAAATAATAAGAAACAATCCTTAAAATATAAAAACAAATAGTATGAGTAAAGTATGGCTAATAACGGGTTGTTCTACCGGGTTTGGACGAGAACTTGCAACAAATGCATTGGCATCAGGGCACAAAGTAGTAGTTACAGCGCGGAAGCCGGAAGACATTGATGATATTGTAACAAACTTTCCTGACACCTCTGTTGCTGTAAAGCTTGATGTAACAAAACCTAATGAAATAAAAAGTTCGGTACAACAGGCTATGGAAAAATTTGGACGTGTTGATGTGTTGGTAAATAATGCCGGTATTGGTTATTTTGGCGCTATCGAGGAAAGTGAGGAAGATGAAGTAAGGCGTATGTTCGAGATCAACTTTTTTGGTTTGGCAAACATGACCAAAGAAGTACTTCCAATAATGCGGAAACAGAAAAGCGGGCATATTGTAAATATTGCCTCAATAGGCGGACTGGTTTCCTTTCCTGCCGTTGGCTTTTATAATGCAACCAAGTATGCGGTAGATGGTTTATCTGAATCACTTGCAAAGGAGACTGCACCTTTAGGTATTAAAGTAACTGTTATTGCACCCAGTGGTTTCCGCACTGATTGGGCCGGACGCTCTGCCAATAACAGTAAAAATGTAATTGAAGATTACGCAACTACGGCAGGGCAAAATAAAAACAATATTCGTGGGTATAGCGGCAATCAACCCGGCGATCCGGTGCGGGCTGCAAAAGCAATTATTAAAGCTGTTGAATCAGAAAATCCCCCAATGCGCTTACTATTAGGAGCAGCAGCCCTGAAAGGTGCACGAAACAAACTTAATGAACTAAAAAGGGATTTTGATGGATGGGAAGAAATAACAGTAGGAGCAGATTTTCCTAAAGAATAGTTAGTAAACCTCAAAGTCTTAGCACTTATAGTAGTAACAGAATTATAATGGATTATTCTGTTACTGCTTCTCTTGCTGCTGAATAGTGGTTTTTACTAATCATAACCCCGTTCGGGTTCATGAAAAAGCAACATCACTCCCGAACTAAACGTCTTTGTTTTAAACAATTGCATACAAAGTACATTCTGTAACTCTTTGAATAAAGGTTTGCCTTTCCCTAAAATAACAGGATGCACCCAAAGCTGGTATTCATCAATTAAACCGAATTTTACTAACGCCGATACTACTTTGCCACTGCCATAAATAATCATGTTCTTACCAGGCTGAAGTTTTAGTTGAGCTATTTCATCTGCAATATTTCCTTCCGCCAGTTTCGTATTATTCCATCCCATAGCTATCGAATAAGGCGTTGTCAACGTGTTTGAAATATAATCTTTGTGTAATTATTCATCATATCAGCAAATGCAATATCTTCCCTTGCACAGCATATATTTATAGCTTTCGATTGCCAGTATTTTGCTATAGCCCTGTAAGTAATACGTCCTAACAAAAATAGTATCCGCCTTACTTAATTGTTCACATGCCAATTATGCCATCTCGTTGTTCAAGCTTTCAAAATGCCAGTCTAATTCACAATCAGTTCCCGACATGAAGCCGTCCAGCGTTACATTCATTGATACGATTAATTTACGCATTTCTACTTCGGTTGGTAACAGAGAACAACAATTCCGCAATCGAAAGAATTACTATTTACAAGATTTAGATTCACCCTGTTTTCTAAATCTTTAAATATGGTCATGCCGTTGCCTAAAGCAGCAGGATTTATGAAAAGATGGTATTCATCAATTAAATTATTGCTGATTAAAGAGGATACAAAGCTCCCACCTCCATAAACTATAATGTCTTTTCCTGATTGATTTTTTAGTTCAGAGATTTCTTCAACAAGGTTTCCGTTTGCCAACTTTGTATTTTCCCATCCGGTAACTACCGGATCAGTGCTTTTCAACGTTTTTGAAAAAACAATTTTTGGTCTGTCATTCATTTCTTTTGCAAAGGCAAATTCGGGTGATTTAGGATCTGAAGCTGCAGATGCCCAGTGAGGTATAAATCCTTCCGCGAGTTTTCTACCAAGCAGAATCAAGTCAACTGTTTCTGTAAGTTGGGTCACATAATTTTTAAGCTCCTCATCCCAGTTCCATACCATCCAGTCCATCTCACCATTTGGTCCGGCAACGAAGCTGTCAACGGACAACTGCATCTGCAATTTTACTTTTCTCATTTTTATTATAATTTTGATGTGTTACTTATGTATATTATAGAAAGATACCCTTACCGTTTTTTCTTTAATGTTATTGCGGTATGCTTGAAATGACATTGCTTTTTGTTTTATAGGTTACATTATTCTCGTTTTGATATTTCTGAAGTTTCTCACGAAAAATGTAAGAAGTAACAAGAATTGCAAGGATGAAAAAAGGGATGAGCGTTTGTGCGCCAAACCCATCAACTGCCCAATGGCTGATAAAGGCAAAAATGAAATCAAAAGCAAAACCTGCATATACCCATTCTTTAATACGATTTGGTATTTTAGGAATAATCAATGCCAATGCACCAAGAACTTTAAAAACAACTAAGGCATTACCAAAATAATCAGGATAACCCAAATGCCGTATGCCTTCTTTTGCAAGTGCTGTTTGAGATGTTAATGCGGGCATAACTCCTTCAAATAGAAATATTATTATTGTCGTTGTCCAATAGATAATTTTTGTCTGTTTCATTTTAATAAAATTGGATAGTTAATAAAGGTTTTTGAATAAAATTATTGATAATTAGTATTTCAATTAATTATTGTTAATACAAAAATATAAAGGGCAGCTAAATGTAATGGGGTGCAGAAACGACTCTTTAGAGGTTGTTTGCGACTTTATTGTTTCTGTTGTTTAAATTTTAAACGAGGTTTTAATAATGTCGTCAAAACATACTGGAACCTTCTTTTATACCTGGTGGAAAAATACGCAGGCCGATAGATGGCTATTACGGCCTCTAAAGTATATGCGCTGGAAATAAACCGGAAAAGCCAATCGCCCTTTATTATGTTTAACGGACAAAAGAAGCATGAAGATGAACCGATAAAACAGGCACAGGAGTTTATTGAGAATAATATAACTAAAAAAATATCAGTATTTCTGAGAGCATCTCCGATGAAGCAATTACTTCCTCTTTAAACTCACCGCATTTATTTCGCCTGAATAAGTTATATCCATTTTCGTTAGTGTTGGTTGCGATTTTTTTTGAGAACTTCTATTTTTTTTGCAATCGCTCTTATGTTAAAGCAAAGCGAAAAAGCAGAACTGGTTATATACTACCAATATTAATCAGACTTTTGAAGTAACAAAACTACATGCGCCTAACGCTCCTGTTCATATTATTAATTGGTTCAGTAAAAATGGCTCAGGCGCAGACCTTTAAGCTTACTGGCAGAATAACTAATGCTGCACGCGAACCTGTTGCCTTTGTTAGTGTGCAGGTAAAAGAATTGCAAAGCGGCACGGTTACCAAAGAGAATGGCATTTATACACTCTCACTTGAAGCCGGAAAATACGACATCGTCTATAGTATTGTAGGTTATAAATCACAAGTGGTTACACTGGTTATAACTAAGGATTACGTACAGGATATTATACTGGAAGAAGATCTGGCGCTACTGCAAAAGGTTACCATGAAATCAAAGTACAAAGATGGCGCTGTAGATATAATCAGGAAAGTGATTCGCCATAAGGATAGCCTGATGGCATCAGCAGGTTCGTGGTCGTGTAAGGTTTATATTAAAGCTGTTCAGCAAGACTCTTCACCACGAAGACAAAAACCAAAACATAAGAAAGATACTGCAACTATTAATCGCGACATCGCAGGCATGGCTATGACTGAAGTTTCGCTTAATCTCGATTATGCTTCGGAACAAAAAATAAAAGAAGAACGCATTGGTATAAAAAAATCCGGAAGCAGCGAAGACTTATTTTACCTGTCAGCAACTGAAGGCTTCTTTAATTTTTATAATAACCTCATAAAAGTACCAGGTCTTTCAACTGCACAATTTGTTTCGCCTGTAAGCTACAGCGGCTTATTAGCTTACAGGTTTAAAACAATAAATATTGAGAAAAGAGGCAATTACAAATGGTACACTATAGCTGTAAAGCCACGCACAATAAGTAATGCAACAGTTGAAGGCGAGCTGATCATAAACGATAGCAGCTTTACAATTGAACATACCCTTTTTAGTTTTCCTAAATACCATTTACCGCAGTACGATTTTTTTGAAGTGGAGCAATGGTATAACTTTTCTGTTCCTTTGTTATCGAAGCAGCAGTTTGTTTACAGTTCTAAAACCGGGCAACGCAAATTGTCGGGCAGCACTACAGTTACTTATATTGATTACGAACTAAATAAGCAGTTCCCTAAAAACTATTTTGGGGTAGAAGTAAGCGCTACAACAGAAGAAGCTTACAAGCGCGACAGCAGTTTCTGGCAAACAGCCCGTACGGAACCGCTTACTGCAAAAGAAATAAAATTCATTCAATACAAAGACAGCATTTACCGTGTTACACATACCAAACAATACCTTGATTCGCTTGACTACTTAACCAATAAATTTACCTGGAAGAAGGCACTTCTTACCGGGCAAACACTCTACAACAGAGAGCTGGAGCGAACCTGGCAGCTTCCACCTCTGCCGGGCCTTTACCAGCCTTTTGCGTTTGGCGGCACCCGCATCAGTCCCTCTGTTTATTATTCTAAAACCTATAAATCGCGTAAGAATATAAGCGTATTTGCTAACGTTAGTTATGGCTTGCGTAACCACGATGTTAATGGTTCCGTCCGGCTTCACAGGATGTATAATCCTTTCAACCGTGGTTTTTATGGCGTTACGCTGCAACGCGACTTCGATTTTATTTTCCAGGGCGATGCATGGATAAATATGATTAAGCGAAGCAACCTCTACCTTAATAATGCTTTAGGTATAAACCATGGTATAGAAATTAAAAATGGTCTCTTTTTATATACCGACCTTGATTTTGCTTTCAGAAGATCTTTACACGATTATAAAACCGGCAGTACTATAGACAGTTTAGTTGGCAATGGACTCGGAAATAACCGGCCGCTTGCTTTTGAATCATATAATGCATTATATGGAAAAATAAAGCTGGAATATACCCCGCATCAACGCTTTATAAGGGAGCCTAAGGAGAAAATAATCTTAGGTTCAAAATGGCCAACCTTTTATACTACCTGGCGCAAAGGTATAAGCGGCATATTTAACAGTAAAGTTGACTTTGATTTTTGGGATATAGGCATGCGCCAGGAGATTAGCTTTGGCTTATTTGGCATAATGCATTACAATATAAACAGCGGCACTTTCCTTAGCCGCCGTGATCTGCGGCTGGTGGATTACCAGTTTCAACGGCGAGGTGACCCCTTGTTTTTTTCGAATCCTGACGGAGCTTTTCAGGCGCTTGATTCATCTTTCCCAGTGTTTAACCGATTCTATCAAGGTCACCTTGTGCATGAGTTCAACGGCTATTTGGTCAACAAAATCCCTTTGCTTAAAAAGCTGCAGTTGAGAGAAATAGCAGGTGCAGGTTTTCTTTCTGTACCAGAGCGCAACCTTCGCTATGCGGAAACTTTTGTAGGTGTGGAAAGAGCGTTCAAATGGCCTTTTGATGTGGCAACCAAATTTAAGTTAGGTATATACGTAGTAGGTTCCATTGCAAACAAATTTAGGAACCCTGTTACTTTTAAAATTGGCATTACCAGTTGGGATAAGCGGAGGAACCGGTGGTACTAAGTTGTATTCACTACCTTCTTTAAACAAATATGTCTAAATAAACAACCTCATTCGATACAGGCATTATTCCATGCTTCTGTATTGAATTAAAATATAAGCTATCGCCGGTCTTTAACAAGTATTCAACCTCTCCTACCTGCATTTTCATTTGGCCGCTGATGATATAAATAAATTCCTCTCCTTCGTGACTAACTTCATGTTGTTTTACTTCCCCTTTCCGCGCAACAAACAAAAAAGGCTGCATCTTCTTTTCATGATACTGGGAACCATACGGATATATTAGGTAGCCTTTATCGGTAGAAGTTAAATTGTCTTCTGCCTTTTGTTTTGTTGTAATTATTGCATTTAAAAAAGCATCGTGCTCTAAAAGGTTAGATATATTAGTGCCGAGAGCTTTAGCAACCTTTACTAAAGCAGCCACTGAAGGAACAGTTCTGTTGTTTTCAATTTTAGAAATCATGCTGCGGGAGAGTTCACTTGCATCAGCAATTTCCTGTAAAGTCCTTTTTTGATTTACACGCATCATCCTTATCCTGTCCCCTATTTTAAGTTTATCTACTCTTTCTTCAGTTAGTACCTCTACCGGCATTTGTAATTAGTTTTTTATTATAATGTAGTATTCAACAAGATTGAATAAAAATATATAAAAGTTGCATGAGGAGCAAAACTTTATACGTTCAAGAGAATCAAAATGTTTTAATCTGATAATATCTTTTATAAGAATCAGTAAAAACAAAGTCATATTATTTTAATGTTCCAACTACATCTTACCCCTATAATTAAAATCACTTTAATTTAAAAGAAAATAGTAATAAATTTTTTTTATTAAAACTTTTATATAAGTTTGAATTCAACAAGGTTGAATAAAAGTAAACTTTAGATAGCGTTTATTCAATTTAATCTGATTGCAGAAATTCAAACGATAATTGCTTTTATATGAAAGTATCTAACAGCATTATAAGGATGACTATAATGATAATTATTCTTATAGCCCTTAAAAATATTGTACACGCTCAAACAAACTCACTTAACAGCACCCAGTTACTTTACCTGAATACAAAAGAGCCTATAGAAAAACGTGTACTCGATCTTATCTCGCGTCTTACCTTAGAAGAAAAGGCTACTTTATTAAATCATAGAGGACCTATGATTGAGCGTTTCAAAATAAGATCAGATGGCTGGAACCAAAGCTTACACGGAGTATGGTGGGACAGACCTACAACAATGTTTCCGGTATCTATAGCAATGGCAGCAACATGGGATACCAAACTTATACATGAAGTTGCTAATGCTATTTCTGATGAAGCCCGCGGCATATATAATGGCTGGCACCAGGACACCGCTTTCAAGGGTGAGAAAAAAGGATTAATTTATAGAGCGCCTGTTATAAATGTTAGCCGTAATCCTTACTGGGGACGTATTAATGAATGCTATGGCGAAGATCCTTTTTTAACCGGACGGATGGGCGTGGCTTATGTGAAAGGACTGCAGGGCGATGATCCAAAGTATCTGAAACTGGTATCTACTTTAAAGCACTATGCTGTAAATAATGTTGAAAGAAACCGGCAAGCCCTTTCTGCAACGGTAAGTGAACGAACGTTACATGAGTTCTGGCTTCCGCATTTTAAAGATTGTATTGTTGAAGGTGGAGCACAATCAATCATGGCTTCTTACAATGCCATTAATGGTGTTCCCAATAACATTAATAAAGTGTTGTTGACAGATATTTTAAAAAATCAGTGGGGTTTTAAAGGTTTTGTAGTTTCAGATCTGGGTGGTGTAAACAGTATGGTTAAAGGTCATGAAAAAGGGAATATGACATATGAAGATGCAGTAGCTCAATCTTTAAATGCGGGCTGCGATTTCTCAGACAGAGAGTACATGGAGTATATTCCTGCTGCCGTAAAAAAAGGATTACTTTCTGAAGAAAGGTTGAACGATGCGTTATATCGTGTTATGTATAATCGTTTTCATTTAGGAGAATTTGATCCCGCTTCAATGGTTCCTTACAGCAAAATCTCTCCTGATGTAATTGGAAGCCCTGAACACAGGCAACTGGCACTAAAAACAGCACAGGAGTCCATGGTGCTTCTAACGAACAAAAACCAAATTTTACCCTTAGATAAAAACAAGATTAAGACTATAGCAGTAATAGGCCCGCATGCTGATTTATTTACCGCCGGTGATTATAGCGGAAGAGTTGCTAATCCTGTAACTCCGTTGCAGGGAATTAAAAACCGGATGTCTCCGGGTACAGAAATACTTTATGTAAAAGGGGCTGAAATTATTGCAAGAAACGACAGTACTGAAGCCCTGGTTACTAACACGAAAGAAGGGTTACAAAAAGCCGTTGACGCTGCAAAAAAAGCGGATATAGTAATTTTATATATTGGTACCACGCTTGCCATAGAAAAGGAAGGTCGGGATAGAACATCGTTAGGCTTACCTGGTAAGCAGGAGGAATTGATTAATTCCGTACTGGCTGTCAATCCAAAAACGATAGTTGTTGAAATGAATGCAGGTCCTTTAACCATTCCTGCGATTAAAGAAAAAGCGCCGGCAATTCTTGAAGCATGGTGGGCAGGTGAAGAAGGAGGTAATGCTATTGCCGATGTAATTTTTGGTAACGTAAATCCCGGAGGTAAGCTTCCGCTAACTGTGTATGCATCTGAAGGGCAGGTTCCCTCGGTTGATGAATACGATGTAACTAAAGGATTTACTTATATGTACATCAACGGCAAACCACTCTTCCCTTTTGGCCACGGGTTAAGCTATACAGATTTTAAGTACACCGACTTCAAAATAGCTTCTAAGAAAATTAACACAAAGGGTCAGATCACTGTAAATGTTACTGTTCAAAATACAGGTAAACGAAAGGGAGATGAAGTAGTTCAGCTTTATGTGCATGATGTTGTAGCGAGTGTAAAACGCCCGGTTAAGGAGTTAAGGGGTTTTCAAAGAGTAAGTTTAAATCCTGGTGAAAAGCAAAATCTAACATTTACCGTTCCTGCTGATAAGCTTGCTTTTTATGATGAGAAAACCCATGGTTTTATTGTTGAGCCTGGGATGTTTGATATAATGATTGGCAGTTCATCAGAAGATATAAGAGCAAGCGGACAATTTGAAGTAGTTGCCAAATAATTTCATATTCACCTGCAACGACGGTTTAAAACAGATAACAATAGAGCCGGTCGCATCAAACGGTGCTGCTAAGCATTAATAAACGAATGTTTAAGGTTAAACTGCTTCCTGAAGGAATAACCAAAAATGTAAGCTATTCAGGAAAACCAATTAAAATATCATTTTAAAAAAAACAAATTATGAGAGGTATAAGTTATGTTCATCGCTTAATAATAATTGCTGTTATTATTGTAGCCATTAATTTTCTTGCAGGTAAAAAAGTGCTATCGCAAAATAACAGTAATGCATCACCCGATGCCATTTCCATCCAGGTAGATTTCAATAAGAAGAAAGGACCCATGAAACCTATCTGGGCATTTTTTGGTTATGATGAACCAAATTATACTTACATGAAAGATGGAAAAAAACTGCTTACGGAAATTTCGAAACTAAGCAAAGTGCCGGTTAATGTAAGGGCACACAGCCTGCTTGTAACCGGTGATGGTGGTGCCGCATTAAAGTGGGGATCAACCAACGCATATACCGAAGATGCGCAGGGTAAACCTATTTATAGCTGGACGATCATTGACAAGATATTTGATACCTACATTGAAAGAGGAATGAAGCCGATAGCACAAATAGGTTTTATGCCCGAAGCCCTGTCCACTAACCCAAAACCATACAAACACAATTGGCAACCCGATCAAAAGTATGGTGATATTTTTACCGGCTGGGCTTACCCTCCAAAAGATTATGAAAAGTTTGCTAACCTGGTTTATGAATGGGTAAAGCATTCTGTGCAACGTTACGGTAAAGCTGAGGTTGAAAGTTGGTATTGGGAGCTTTGGAATGAACCGGATATTCCTTATTGGAAGGGAACCACCGAAGAGTACATCAAATTATATGACTATACTTCTGCAGCAGTTAAACGTGCATTACCAACAGCAAAAATTGGCGGACCTGAAACTACAGGACCGGGTTCAGAAAAAGCGGCTTTGTTTCTTACTACCTTTTTAACCCATATTGTCAGCGGCAAAAATTATGTAACCGGCAAGGTAGGTGCACCATTGGATTTTATTACGTTTCATGCAAAGGGACAACCCCGCCTGGTAAATAATATGGTTCAAATGAACATGGGTAAACAGCTAAGGGACATTGATAAAGGCTTTGAAATAATTGCCTCTTATCCCACTTTAAAAAAACTTCCCATCATTATCGGAGAGTCCGATCCTGAAGGCTGTGCTGCATGTTCAGAAGATTTTAGTCCGCAAAATGCTTACAGGAACGGAACTATGTATTCAAGTTATACTGCTGCTTCTTTTGCCCGCAAATACGATCTTGCAGAAAACCGTGGCGTAAACTTAACCGGGGCTATAACATGGGCTTTTGAATTTGAAGACCAGCCCTGGTTTCGTGGCTTTAGAGACCTTGCTACTAACGGAGTTGACAAGCCGGTTCTAAACGTTTTCCGAATGTTCGGCATGATGCTGGGCAACCGGGTAGAAGTGAATAAAAATTTAGCCTACAATTCTATCTCCATTCGTGATTCAAGCGTGAGGGGAGAAAAACCTGATATTAATGCCCTTGCTGCTAAAGACGACCGTTCAGCTACAGTTATGGTTTGGAATTATCATGATAATAATGATCTTACTGCTCCATCTTCTTCAGTATTCCTTAAGATGAATGGTGTGCCTGATGGTAAAGTATTGTTACGGCATTATAGGATTGATCGCCGGCACAGTAATTCTTATGAAGTTTGGAAAAAAATGGGTTCACCAAAAAGTCCGTCTGTCGAACAGTACACAGAGCTTGAAAAAGCAGGGCAGCTTCAAATGATTTCTTCGCCGGAATGGATTAATGTAAAAAAAGGTGAAGCAGTATTAATTATGGAAATGCCAAGGCAGGCTGTATCGCTATTGCAGCTTACGTGGTAATTATTTTTCACGCAAAGACGCAAAGGAAAGCCACGCAAAGAGGCAAAGAAAAAAAGCCTTCATCTAAAAGATAAAACACTTGGGGCTTCTTTGCGTGAAACTCTTTGCGTCTTTGCGTGCAAAATTCTAATTAAATAATAAACATGAAAATAACCTCAGTAAGAACAAAGTTGTATCAATGGAATGGCCCTGTTAAAACAACTGATACCATTTTTGCCACACCACTAAGTGCGCTACCCTTTCAGGAAGACTCACAGGCGCCATTCCGGTTTTTTAGCTGGCTCGTTGTTGAAATTGAAACCGATGAAGGACATATAGGAATTGGTAATGCAGGCTTATGTCCCGACGTAACTAAATTGATCATTGATTCAAAATTAAAGGGATTGTTGCTGAATGAAAATCCTCTTAATACCGAATACTTGTTTGAAAAGATGTATCGCTCTTCTGTAGCGTATGGAAGAAAAGGCGCAGTGCTTGCTGCAATCAGTGCACTTGACATAGCATTGTGGGATATAAAAGGCCATGTATTTCAGCAGCCTGTTTTTATGCTTATGGGAGGAAGAACAAAAGCTTCCATACCTACTTATTACAGCCGCTTATATACGCGCAATTTAGACAGTCTGCAGGCAGAAGCAGCCCATTATAAAAGCGAAGGTTTTACAGGTATGAAGCTTCGCTGCGGCTATCCGTTAACGGAAGGTATGACTGGAATGAAAAAGAATGTTGAGATGGTAAAAGTGGTTCGTGAAACGGTGGGCGATGGCGTGGACATTATGCTTGAAGCCTATATGGGATTTAATTTTCCCTATGCCAAACAATTTTTGAAAGCACTTGAACCGTATAATCTTCGCTGGGCTGAAGAGCTGTTGTTGCCAGATGAAATTCACAATTTTGCCAAGTTAAAACAGTACACAGATATACCACTTTCAGGAGGTGAACATGAATATGCGAGGTATGGATTTCATGATTTAATTAAGGCGGAGGCGCTTGATATTTTTCAATTTGATACCAACCGTGTGGGTGGTTTTACTGAAGCGCAAAAGATCTGTACAATGGCGTTAATGCATGGCGTTGAAGTAATACCGCACGGCGGGCAGATGCACAATTTACATGTTGTTATGAGCTCCTTTGCTTCGCCTATGGCTGAATACTTTCCACAAACAGAAATTGAAGTAGGCAACGAAATGTTTTGGTACATTTTTGACGGAGAGGCAATAGCTGAAAACGGGTCTCTTCAGTTAAATGATAATAAGCCTGGAGTAGGTCTTACTTTGAAGACAGAAGGTTTGGCGAATTTTAAAATCATAGAATAAACTAATAATGATGAGCGTGGAAAAAAGTATCCTTGATTTATTTAAGCTTGATGGACAAGTGGCTTTAATAGTTGGCGGCAACAGGGGACTTGGCTTAGCGATGGCTAAAGCACTGGCAGAAGCCGGAGCGGGTATTTGTATAGCGGCAAGATCTCACAAAGAGAACGGTGAGGCTGAAAAGCAAATCAAAGATTTATACTCCCGCAATTGCATGAGCACAGTATGCGATGTTACTGATGAAGAAAGTGTAAAAGAGGCAGTGCTAATAACAGCAGAACGTTTTGGAAAGATTGACATTCTTATAAATTCGGCGGGTATCAACATTCGTGGGGCTATTGAAGATCTGACTTTAGATGACTTTAATAAAGTTCAACAGGTTAATGTAACAGGTTCATGGTTAGCATGCAGGGAAGTTATACCTGTCATGAAAAAAAATGGCTATGGAAGGATTATTAATATTGGCTCAATGCTTTCTGTAACTGCCATACCGGAACGTACACCTTATGCAACGAGCAAGGGCGCCATCTTACAATTGACACGTTCATTAGCAATGGAGCTTGCTAAAGAAAACATCAATGTGAATGCAATTTTACCCGGTCCTTTTGCTACTGATATGAACCTGCCGCTCACCAACAACACTGAAAAATACAATGCATTCATTGCTAAAATTCCGATGGGTCGCTGGGCTGAATTATATGAGATAGGGGGGATAGCTCTTTACTTAGCAAGTGGTGCATCAAGCTATGCAACCGGAGGTTGTTTTTCGGTAGATGGTGGGTGGGTAACGGTATAAAGTTTTACACTTACTGCCGCAGTTAGAATTTCACGCAAAGGCGCAAAGAAAAACAACCCAAGCCCGCAAAGGAAAATAACTTTACGCCTTTGCTTCCTTTGCTTCTTTGCGTGAATATTGAAATAAAATAATGAGGGTTTTTGATTAAGATTGTAGGCATCAGATGCCATTTCCAAATAAAAGATTCAACATGTCAAAAGACTCTACCAGGTTAGTTCAGCTTATTCATCCTCAATTAAAAAGGCGGGTAGCATTAGTGCAGGAACCTTTATTATTGCTTCTTAAAGATTTCTCCTCTATATACCACTTAGCGCTTGAAGCAATTAATACCAATGAAAAATTAAAGGAAACAATCATTTCACATTTTAGCCAGGAATTCTTAGATTATTCATCAGTCTATAATGGAACAAGTGAATGGAAACTTTTACCTTCTTTCGATCATCCTGAATATGTTATGAACTGTGTTGTTTCAGGCACAGGCTTAACACATAAAAACAGTGCATTGAACCGCCAGATGATGCACAAGTCTTCCACTGAAAAACTAACAGACAGCATGCAGATGTATCAATGGGGTTTGGAAGGCGGCTCTCCCGAAAAAGGAAAGATCGGTATTCAACCTGAATGGTTTCATAAAGGCAATGGTTCAATGCTTAAAGGGCATGGAGAACCACTTGAAGTTCCCCCCTTTGCAAATGATGGCGGCGAAGAACCGGAAGTAGCGGGAGTATATTTAACAGATGCAAACGGCGAACCCTGGAGAATAGGTTTCACCACTGCCAATGAATTCTCTGACCATGTAATGGAGAAAAAAAATTACCTGTACCTGGCTTTATCCAAATTAAGGAATTGTTCAATAGGGCCGGAGCTGGTTATAGATGAAGAATTTTTGGACATAAAGGGAACAGTAAAGATTTTAAGAAAGGAAGAATTGATTTGGTCATCTACTATTCAAACAGGTGAAAAGCACATGGCGCATAGTCTTGACAATTTGGAATATCATCATTTTAAATACCCAAGTCATCGAATCCCTTTTCAGGCTCATGTACATTTTTTTGGTGCGGACGCTTTTAGTTTCGGAAACAAGATAGAATTAAAAGATGCTGATGTTATGGAAATAAGTTGGGAGGGCATGGGCAGAGCATTGCAAAACCCAATACAAATTCCAGAGAAGGCAGATAGGCTGGTAGAAATTAAATCGTTGATTTAACTATTTAAAGCGGGCAACAATAAAAGAGCAGCCCGCCATTGCGAGGAGGAACGACGAAGCAATCTGCTGTATCAGAATAACAGCTTCCTATTGTGGAAGCAGATTGCTTCGTTTCTCGCAATGACAAGTAAATTGTGTTTTCTTTAATCCTTAGCTTAAGTTAATAACTCATTATTCATACCTCATCATTCATCATTCATAACTCCTTATAATTAATGGAAAACATAGTTGCCAATAAGCCTTTAAAGATGCGGTGGGTAATGGTGAGCATGGCATTTTTTGCCACTGTATTAAATTATGTTCACCGGCTTTCTTTTAATTATTTAAGTGCGGATGGAGACTTGCGAAAGTTAATTCCTGATGATGCATTTGGTTATATAGGAACAGCATTTTTTGTTGCGTATATGTTGTCTAATGCTTTCTCAGGTTTTGTTATTGATAGGCTCGGAACCCGCATCGGTTATTCTTTATGCATGGCTTTTTGGACTACCGCGGGACTGGTACATGCATTTGCAATAACACCATTGCAATTTGGTATTTGCCGTTTCTTTCTTGGCATTGGCGAGGCCGGTAACTGGCCTGCTGCTTTAAAATTAACAAGCGAATGGTTTCCGCCGCATGAACGATCAACCGCTTCAGGCATCTTTAACAGTGGTTCGGCATTGGGTGCTATTATCGTTCCTCCTTTGGTGGCTTACATGGGTACTATGTATGGGTGGCAATCTACGTTTATAATCTTAGGTGCGGTTGGATACCTATGGGTAGCCATTTTCTGGTTTATGTATTATACGCCTGAAAGCTCGGTAAAGGAAGCAAAGGCGAGAATTATTCCTCCCATGAAACTTTTAAAAACCAGGTTCGTATCTATGTTTTTGGTGGCAAAAATATTTTTAGAACCCGTATGGTACTTTGTTACTTTCTGGTTGGGAAGATACCTTGTTGATGTACATCATTGGGATTTAAAGAAGATAGGCTTGTGGGCAATACTTCCTTTTGTTATTGCAGATATTGGAAACATTGTTGGTGGATATTTCACACAATTTATTATTAAGCAAGGTGTACCAATACCAAAAGCAAGGAAAATAGCAATAGGTATTTCAGGCGGTATTATGGGAGTATCATTGCTTGCAGGTCCCTTTGTTATTACTTCACCTGTTTCTGCTCTTATTATTTTTGGTATAGCCGGTTTTGGTTACACATCTTACACCGCTAATGCTTTGGCTTTACCGGCTGATGTTGTTCCTAAAAGTGCGGCTGCTTCTGTATGGGGACTTGCATGTATAGGCAATGGAATTGGCGGCGCTATCTTTCAGTCTTTATCAGGGGTTACCCTTAAGTCAGTTTCTGCCAGTCATAATTATACCATTGCTTACAATATTTTGTTTATAGTATTTGGGATATCTTCATTTATTGGTGTTTTAATAATGCTTTTTGGCATGGGGCCGTTTCATAAAAACGAAGAATTGCATAAATATGTGCTTTCAGAAGAAGTTGAACCTGCATTGACTTAATTTTACTGCGTCTATTTAAACAGAAATTTTTATTATGATATTAACCGGAGAAAACTTTATAGGATTTACCACCAGTGCAAAAGGCAATAAAACTTTTCAGGCTTTTGCACCGGCCAGCAACAGTGTGTTGCAGGATAACTTTACCATAGCCACAGAAACCGAATTAGAGTATGTTCTTTCATTAAGCAGAAAAGCCTTTCCCATTTATAATGAACTTTCTTATGAAAAGAGGGCAGTATTTTTAGATGCTATTGCAGACGAAATTATGCAGTTAGGTGATGCTTTATTAGAACGCTGTTCAGAAGAAACAGGTTTGCCTGTAGCACGTATAACCGGCGAAAGGGCACGAACCTGCGGGCAGTTAAAACTCTTTGCAAGTCTTTTGCGTGATGGCTGGTGGGTGGATGCACGGATAGACAAAGCACAGCCTGACAGAAAGCCGTTACCCAAATCAGATATAAGGAGAATGCTTATACCTATAGGGCCTGTGGCAGTATTTGGGGCAAGTAATTTTCCGCTTGCTTTTTCCACGGCGGGGGGAGATACCGCATCTGCTTTAGCAGCGGGATGCCCGGTAGTGGTTAAAGCACACTCCTCTCACCCCGGAACAAATGAACTTGTTTCAGGTGCAATAATTAAAGCGGCTAAGGCAACAGGAATGCCGGAAGGGGTTTTTTCTTCTGTTTATCTTTCTCATGATGATGTAATAAAGCTGGTACAGCATCCGGTAATTAAAGCAGTTGGTTTTACAGGTTCCCGCAGTGTTGGCATGCGGCTTTATAATGCAGCAGTTTCCCGTCCTGACCCCATTCCGGTATATGCAGAGATGAGTGCTGTTAATCCTGTTGTTTTAATGGAGCATGTCCTGGTGAAACAAAGAGAAAAATTAGCCAAAGAACTTACAGCTTCTATCAATCTTGGAGCAGGCCAGTTTTGTACAAATCCCGGACTCGTGTTGATGATTGAAAGTGAAGCTTCCGGAAATTTTCTAAAAGAATTTGCAGAACAAATTAAAACAGCAACTCCGGCAACAATGCTTAACAAAAAAATTTGTAAAGCTTATAATGAAGGTGTTCACTCGCTGCAAAGTGCTGCTGAAATTTCTGTATTGGCAACAGCTTCCAAACCGGCTTCTTCTAAACGGTATGAAGCACAACCGGTGGCTCATACAATAAGCGCTCAAAACTTTTTATCAAACAAAGCGTTTTCTGAAGAGGTATTTGGTCCTGCCACATTAGTTGTTCTATGTAAGACCGAGGAAGAATTGTATAAGGTATTACAGTCAATGGAAGGACAATTAACGGCATCTGTTCATGCTGAAGCAGGGGACAAAGATTTATTAAAAGCACTTATCAATATCATCACTCAAAAAGCAGGACGTTTAATTTATGGAGGTTATCCAACAGGTGTGGAAGTATGTCATTCCATGCATCATGGCGGCCCATTTCCTTCCACTACCGATGCAAAATTTACCTCTGTAGGAACAGCAGCAATTTATCGTTTTGTAAGGCCTGTTGCCTACCAGGATTTTCCTGATGACCTGTTGCCTGAACCTTTAAAGAATGCTAATCCATTAGATATATTAAGGTTAGTTGATGGCAAATGGACACAAGATGCTTTGGCTTAAAAATAATGAAAGCCATAAGCTAAAATCAATTAATTATGCATAAAAAGAAAGGTGCTGACAAAATATTTTATAACAATATTTAATTTAAACATCATGCAAATACTTAAACTAACAGTTGCTATTAGTGCTATTTTCCTTTTAACCTTTAAGGGATTATCTCAAAATATAAAGGGAACCTTTGCTATAAAAAATGTAAGTACCGGTATGCTTCTTAGGGTAATGGATGCAAATAAAAAGAACGAAACACCTATTGTTGCCTATTCTCCGACAAATTGGAAGTGCATGACCTGGGATTTTAACCAGGTTGAAGGCAATACCTATTTGTTACGTAATCTTTTCACCAATAAAACTTTTCAGCCACAAAAAGGAGAAGTTAGTGAAGGAATATCTTTAGAACAACAACCTATAGACAATAGCAAAGCTATTCAGCAATGGGAGTTTGTAAGCTCAGCGAATAATACCTACATGATTAAATTAAAAGGCAGCGATCTATATGTAACACCTTCTGATAAAAAGGGCTCCGTAAACAGCAAAATAATCCTTGAGAAAAAGAGAGCAGATAAAACTCAGTATTGGAGTATTTACGAACAGCATCCTGAAATGTAATTGAACACAATTTTTATAAGATGTTAGAATCTTATAGAAAAAAAACATTCCTATATAAAAAGCAGGAAATACAGGCAGTACAAAAATTACTCCTTTATGAAAGTGATTGTACTTCATTTTTATATAGCTGTTAGCTGTACAATCCTTACCGTTATTAATGCACAAAAGCCAATAGCTATAGCCCTGCACGATTCACATTTATCCTTATGATGAAACAATTGCTGTTTACCGTTTTCCTGTTGCCGGCGCTGTTTGACCTTACGCCTATGTTATTTACATGCATAGCTATATTGACAAACACATAATGTCAGAAGGCGGGGCCAACTGGAACAATACCGACAGTTACAAAACTGCACGTTATGCTGAGTATAAAAATTATGGTCCGGGAGCTAACACATCAACAAGGGTAAACTGGAGCAGGCAACTTAACGATGATGAAGCTGAGAAGATTACGAGGAAGAATGTTTTTGGGGATTGGGAGATTAAGTCTGTAGGTCAATAAGTCATTGGGTAATTAAGTATTTAGAATAAAGAACATAAAACTTAATCTTGATAAGTATTATTATTCCCACTTATAACGAAGCAGAAAGTATAAGCCATCTCATCAATTACTTAAGAAAAAATACTGCACCCTCAGTGGCAGAAATAATTGTATCGGACGGAGGCAGTGCAGACAATACTTTACAAATAGCGCAACAGGCAGGAGCAAAAGCTGTATTATCTCCAAAAAAAGGCCGTGCAGCACAAATGAATTATGGAGCCTCAATGGCAACAGGAAACATTCTATATTTTATTCATGCAGATACTCTTCCACCCACCACCTTTGCAAATGATATTGAACAGGCAGTTACCGAAGGATATGGATTAGGCAGGTACAGGACAAAGTTTAACAGCAATAAATCCATTCTAAAGATCAATGCCTTTTTTACACGCTTCGATTGGTTTATTTGTTATGGTGGCGACCAGACTTTGTTTATTACAAAGGAATTGTTTACACAAGCCGGAGGTTTTAATGGGGATATGCTGATAATGGAAGATTATGAAATTGTAGTTAGGGCAAGGCAAAAAACAAAGTATAAGATATTTGCAAAGGCAGCGCTTATTTCAGCACGTAAGTATGAAACCAATAGCTGGCTTACTGTACAATTAGCCAATAGGAAGATTGTAAAAATGTATAAGAGTGGTGCATCACAAACCGATATGGAAAAAAAATATAAAGAAATGCTGGTGTATAGATAGAGCAGCAAAACTCTTTATTCTTTAGGTTCGTAAATCTTACAGCAGGATTGCTGTTTACAGAATTACCCTGTGTTCTTCGTAATGTCTTTAAAAGTTTTATAGGAATTGAGGGAAGCCTAAAATAAATATTTGATGAAAGACTTAATAACAGGTATTCAGCAGGTTGGCATAGGTGTAACGGATGCGAATGAAGCAAAGCATTTGTACAAAGACCTTTTTGGCATGAACGTACTGATTTTTGAAGACAAGGCAGAGGCAACTTTAATGTCGCAATACACAGGTTCACAGGTTCATAAACGCCATGCAATTTTATCTATGAATCTTTCAGGTGGTGGCGGCTTTGAGATATGGCAATTTACTTCACGAGTTCCTTCGGAAAGCGCTTCTATCCGTTTTGGCGATCTCGGCATTTCTGCAATAAAAATAAAGTCGAAAAATGTAAAGGCAGCCCATCTGCATTTCAGTAAAATGTCTTCTTTAAAGGTGTCTGCCTTAATGGAAGCGCCAGACGATCGCCATCATTTTTGGGTAACCGATCCCTATGGCAATCACTTTAATATTGTAGAAGGCGATGAGTGGTTTAAAACAGGCCAGGGCATTTGCGGCGGTGTAGTTGGTGCAGTTATAGGTGTATCAGATCTTAATAAAGCGCTGGCGTTTTACAAGGATGTTTTAGGCATTGATGAAGTCGTATATAGTGGCACCGCTCCTGCAATTGATCTTCCGGTTAAAGAGCAGGAAGGCGAGAACTTTAGACGGGTGTTGCTGAAAAAGCAGGTTGCCAATAAAGGCGCCTTTAGTAAATTGTTAGGCTCCGTACAAATTGAACTGGTGGAAGCATTAGACTTTCAACCCACAAAGATTTATAAAGACCGTTTTTGGGGTGACTGCGGTTTTATTCACTTGTGTTTTGATGTTTTGAACATGGATGAGCTAAAGGCTAAATCGGAACAGGCAGGATATAACTTTACTGTTGACAGTGCTAACTCATTTTCCATGGGTTCTTCTGCCGGAAGATTTTGTTATGTAGAAGATATGGATGGAACTTTAATAGAACTGGTTGAAACACATAAAATTCCGATCTTAAAGAAACTAAACTGGAGTTTAAATTTAAAGACCCGTAAGAATGACGGGCCTCTTCCTGACTGGATGATTGGAATGCTGGGTTTAAGCAAAGTAAAATAATTACTGCACTAAAGCCTGTAAAGTTTTCCTTTCCTTTTTCTGCATTTTATAATAATTAATTGTGCATACTAAGCTCTCTTTCCAATGTAAGTATAGCAATGCTAAAACAGGTACGGCAACAACACCGAATAAGCAAAGCGGATGAATAAAAATGCCCGCCAAAACCGATATAATTAGTAAATACAAAGGATACAGAATTAACAACGATCCAAATAAAACCGAATCAAAAAATACAGTTCCCTTTGTTTTCTTTTTAATACATGAGCTTAAAGGAAGATACAGAGGCAAATGAAGAAGAAGTGCAATTAAAGCAGGTATAAATAACAAAGCACACAGAAAAACATTTTTTGCAAAAGAGGTTGTGTGTAAAGCGATAACTTTTGAATTGTATAACTGATAGAGTTCCTTCTTTAAATCATCCGAACCAAGCTTTCGCTGCAGTACTTTTAAAGAAGTTACAGGATGGTTTGTATCCTTATTAATGAAAGCAGTATTGCTTAATATAAATTCTGGTACAGCAGTATTATTGCCAATAAGAAGTCCTTCCTCTAATCTTGTATAAAGCAGCTTATTAAATTGATTGATTTGTTCTGCATCGTTTACCACATCGTTTATATCGCTGCTGATAATTGGTTCTCCAAATTGTATAATAACCTTTTTACCGAAGTATTTAAACGAATTATAATTAAGGCTAACAGGAAGAACTTTAAAGTGCGGTGCTATTTCCGGCTGCCTCCATGCATTAACTGCAATTCTTGCTGAACCTTTTTTTAACTGCCGCAACTGCCATTGGTTTAAGCAAAGTCCTTCTGAAAATATCAGCACTATTCCACCTTGCAACAAGATTTGGTTACAACGTTCAAAAGTGGCATCGTTTAATGCCAGGTATTCCTTCCCTTCGCGTAACCTAAAAATCGGTATCGCTTTTAAAGCGTTCAAAAATTTATTCGCTATTGGATTTTTAAAGGCATCGCCCCTTGCCAAAAAGTGTACAGGATGTTTAAACAAAGCTCCCAATAACACTGCATCAAAAAAAGAATTTGGATGGTTGCAGGCTAATAATAACGGGCCTTCCCGCCTGAGACAATCTTTATTACTGATAATAATTTTCCGGCAAAAGAGGACAAGCCCTATCCTTACCAAACTCTTGACTAAATAATACAACTTAAAGATTTGTACAGGAAGGTAGCGAAAGCAATTCAGGAAATTTTCTCAATTCTTCTACAGTATCAACATCACTTAAGGTTGGCGTTGTAGAATACGAACAACTTGCAAGTGTTATATCATTGATAGTCTCTTTAAAAACGGTTTCGGTGCTCCATTGTTTGTTAAGGAAAGCTGATGGATAAAAAGCATTCATTGCTAAAAGATAATAACCGCCATCCTCGGCAGGCCCTATAACTATTTGGCTTGTTTCTAATTGAGCCAGCGCATCTTCAATTATTTGGTATGATAACTGCGGGCAATCGCTGCCTATGATTACAACCTTATTATAATTTTTATTGAAGAGAAGCTGGAAAGCATTCTTCATCCGCTCACCCAAATCGTTGCCCGATTGCAAATACTTATGGTACAAAGTGTTTTCCCAAAGGTCGTTATCATTTATGTAGTCGGCATAAAACACAAAGCGGTCCGCATTAATTTCAGACAGAACAAAATGGGTATGGTTGAGAAGTTTTTTGTAAACGCTTATAGCAACTTGATCGCCCAACTGTTTTGCAAGCCTTGTTTTTACTTTGCCTAAAACAGGATTTCTTACAAATATTATGATGGCTGACTTCAAGCGAATAAATTAGTAGTTTATGCAACAGCGCCTCCACAACTGGAGCCAAGCCCGGCCGTGCACCCATAGCAATGTTGGTTAACAATAATTTCCCTGTTGATTAGTTTTTCTGCATTAAAGTCTGACAGATGTTTACTATTACAGCTTACTTTCAAATCAAGCATCTGGTTGAAATCGCAGTCGTATAAATAACCATCCCAGCCAATAGAAATGGTATTTCGGCACATAACATTAGCAGCCGCTGCAGGGTTAAAGGCGCCTATCAATTTCTCCATATACTTCTCGTAATTGCCGCTTTGCAAAAGATAATCCAGGTAGCGGCTGATGGGCATGTTGGTTATGGTATAAAGGTTATTAAACACTATTCCAAAATCCTTCAAAAGGGCATCTTTAAATTCTTTTTCTAAAGCAACTTGCGAGGGGGGAAGAAAGGCACCTGCGGGATTATAAACAAGGTTTAAGGTTAAGCCGCTGCCCGTAATACCATATCCAACAGCATTTAACATTTTTAAAGCTTTGATGGAGTCTTCAAAAACACCATCACCTCTTTGCCTGTCTGTACGGTCACGGGAATAAGATGGCAGGGAAGACACTACTTCAATATCATGCTGTTTAAAAAATCCGGGAAGATCGTAAAACCTTTTATTTGCAAGAATAATGGTAAGGTTGCATCGAACGATTATATGCTTTCCTGATAGTTTGATTTGCTCTACAAACCACCTGAAATCCGGGTTAAGCTCAGGAGCGCCACCGGTAAGATCAACAGTACGGATGGACGGATTATTATTTATTGCATCAAGGCAAAGCTGCATCGTTTCCCTTGTCATAATTTCTTTGCGGTCAGGCCCGGCATCTACATGACAATGCTTACAAACCTGGTTACACATTTTGCCCACGTTTACCTGAAAGATTTCAATACTTACAGGTCGTAAAGGAAAAAATCCTGCACTTTCCATATTTTGTTGAAACGGAACAAGCCTGTACAAATTATGATTGTCGGTTTCTAACAACTCAACCTGGTAATCCGAATCCGCTAATAAATTTCCCTGTGCTTTTAAAGATTTCATACCTCAAACCCCTAAAGGGCTTTTGCCTCAAACCTTTCCGCTACTGCTTATTTAACTTAAGGTTCAAGATGTTTATAAATTAATTAATTGTAAACTTCTTCCTCCCCCACGCCGGGGTTTACATTGCAATTTCCTCAATTTTATTCATCATTTGTACGCCATGCACAAGTGATGCGCCACCTCTTATTGCAGCAGTTACGTGTAGCGCTTCCATCATCTGGGCTTCGCTCCAGCCTTTTTCAAAAGCATCGCTGCTGTACGCATCAATACAATATGGGCACTGTACTGCATGTGCAACCGCTAATGCTATAAGCGATTTTTCTTTAGCCGATAGCGCACTGTCTTTAAACACCTCACCGTACCACGCAAAAAACTTGTCTCCCAACTCTTTTTGATATTTTCCTATCGAACCAAATTTTTTCAGGTCTTCTGCATTGTAATAATTGTTCTGCATTTTTATTCGGCTTTATAATTTTCTAAAAATAAATTCCGGTTATACTTTTTAAAATTGATGCGCTGGTTTTTATCTGCCGGCTCAATTTGTAATCAGTGTAATATATCTATGATTTTTTTCTTGCCTCCAAAGTCTTTTCTAAACCATTCCATTAAATACAGGTAAAGCTACTGTGTTGTTTGCTTCATTGTATGCTGCTTCGCCGAATAAATGAACTTAGTATCTACATCTAATTGCTTATCCAGTGCTAAGCAGCAGACTCATTTTCATTTTTACTTACGTTTGCATAGTTCATTAATGGCTATAGATAAAAATAAAAGGAAAAGGTGACTTCCTTCATTGTGTTGCAAATACGTTTGAAAGTGTTATTTAGTTTCTTACAAAACCATAATGTTATATGACAGATTATATAAATAAAATTAAGGAAACCGCTGATTTTCTTACAGCTAAAGGTTATCATGATGCTTCTTTTGCAATTGTTTTAGGCACCGGTCTCGGGCATTTTGTTAATAAAATGAAAATTATTTCGCAACTGTCTTACAGTGAAATTCCTCATTTCCCAATTTCAACTGTTGAATTTCATAAAGGCAACTTGTTATTGGGATTAATTGGTGATAAAAAAGTTATTGCTATGCAAGGACGCTTCCATTATTACGAAGGTTATACCATGCAGGAAATAACTTTTCCGGTAAGGGTGATGAAGCAGTTAGGCGCCCGGCAACTTTTGTTAAGCAATGCCGCGGGAGGCATTAACCCGCATTTTAAAAAAGGCGACCTGGTGCTGATAGAAGATCATATTAATCTTCAGCCTGAAAATCCGTTGCGCGGTTTGTTTGATCCCGCTTTTGGTAACCGTTTTGTTGACATGAGCGAGCCTTATGATAATAATTTAAACCGGCTTTTGTTTGAGCATGCCGGGCGGTTGAACATTAAACTTAAAAAAGGAGTGTATGCTTCAGTTATGGGGCCTAACCTTGAAACAAAAGCAGAATACAGGTACATTGCCAATATTGGTGCTGATATGGTTGGGATGAGTACTGTACCCGAAGTGATTGTTGCTAACCACATCGGGCTGAAATGTGCAGCAGTTAGTGTGATTACTGATGAGTGTGATCCTGCCAATCTTAAGCCTGTAGATATTGCCGAGATTATTAAAGTGGCCGGGGAAGCAGATGGTATTTTAAGCCACCTATTTGAAATGGTGATTAAAAATCAATAAATACTGTTTGCTCCGCAGTTGTTGTTTAGTTTGTTTAAAAGAGAATATGGTTGCAACATAACAATGATATAAAGCCAAACATTAAATAAACATCTCCTCCCGTTTGTAATAATAAAGCTAATTTTAACCTCTTAATTGTTTGCCATGCCCCACGAGGCAATTTCGGTTTTTGATATGTTTAAAATTGGTGTAGGTCCTTCCAGTTCACATACTTTAGGGCCGTGGAAAGCTGCGCTTCGCTGCCTTGATGGTATTAATGAACGTGGGAGAATTGAAGACGTAAACGATATTACAGTATTGCTTTATGGTTCGCTTGCCAAAACAGGTAAAGGACATGGAACTGATGTGGCAGTTTTGCTCGGTTTGTGTGGTGAAGATCCCGTTACTATAAATGTAAATAGTATCAATCCCAAAATATCGGTTATAACTTCTAATAAGATTCTCAACGTAGCAGGTAAAAATGAAATTGCTTTTGACCCCACTCAAAAAATACACTTTCTGTTTACCGAAGCACTCCCCTATCATCCCAATGCTTTAACTTTTTTAATCACTATGGATGATGGTAATGAATGGAGCGAAACTTATTATTCAATTGGTGGCGGCTTTGTGGTAAAAGAGGGTGAAAATCATTCACCTGCCCAAAGTGTTGATCTTCCCTTTCCCATAAACACCGCAGACGATCTTTTGCACTGGTGCATGAAAACCGGCCTTGCCATTAACGAAGTGGTAATGGAAAATGAAAATACCTGGCGGCCCGAAAAGCAAACCAAAGAAGGAATGCTGCGGATATGGCAAACAATGAAAGAATGCATGTACCGCGGTTGCCATTCACAGGGAACTTTACCGGGAGGTCTTTCTGTTAAACGTCGCGCTTTCGATCTTAATAAAAAACTTACCCAAAGAAAAGTGTATCAGGATTACGATAGCTGGCTTCAAGCTATAAAAGAAGGCGGCGGAGGTTTTCAATACATACTCGACTGGGTTAGTTGTTTTGCATTAGCCGTTAATGAAGAAAATGCTGCATTCGGGAGAGTGGTAACCGCTCCTACCAACGGTGCTGCAGGTGTAATTCCGGCGGTGCTTCAATATTATATTGCTTTTTGTCCCGATGGCTATCGGGAGGACAGCCATCAGGATAATGATGAAAAAATTATTCGTTTTTTACTGACTGCTGCCGAGGTGGGAAGCATCTTTAAAAAAGGCGCAACCATAAGTGCTGCTATGGGTGGATGCCAGGCGGAGATCGGTGTTTCTTCAGCAATGGCTGCTGCAGGTCTAACAGAAGTAATGGGCGGAACACAACGCCAGGCTTTAATGGCTGCCGAAATAGCAATGGAACATCACTTAGGAATGACCTGCGACCCTATCGGGGGGCTGGTGCAAATACCATGTATCGAGAGAAATACAATGGGTGCTATTAAAGCAATTACCGCTTCACAATTGGCGCTGCAAAGCAGCCCCGATTATGCAAAGGTTTCTTTAGATAAAGTAATCGCAACCATGTGGAATACCGCACTTGATATGAACAGTAAATACAAAGAAACTGCAGATGGCGGTTTGGCGGTGCAGTTACCCATTAGCTTAAGTGAGTGTTAGGCAAATATTATTTTCCGTTACAGTTAAAGGTTTATCGTAAGGTTGACCAAGGGAACTTTCTGCCTTTAAACCAACATCTGTCGCTCTCTTTTACAAAGTGTTTTAGTCTTTTATTTTCAAAATATTATCGGTCATGCAAGTCAAATTTCAGTTAATAGAAAAAAATGTTAAGTAAAATGTAAAAAATTTTAATAAGTAGCCTATTTTTATCATACGATTAAAGACTAACACCAAAAAAACCATTATGAAAAATTTCTCCTCTCAATGGAAGAAGCTTTCTTCCAGTCCTCCTTCTTTTAATCAACCATCATCGAAATTTAAGTTTCTGTTTCTTGCACTCCTGTTGGGATTGAGTGTACAATTATTTGCTCAGCAACGAACAGTGAGTGGCAGAATTCTTTCACAAAACACACCTGTAGCTGGTGCTACTGTCCAGGTAAGAGGAACTACTACAGCTACGCAAACCGATAACAACGGTTCATTTACCATTAGTGCACCTGCTAATGGCACACTTGTCATTTCTTCTGTTGGTTATGCCAATCAGGAAATTGCTGTGAATGGCCGTTCTACCATCACTGCAGAGTTGCAATCTTCAACCCAGCAATTAACTGATGTAGTTGTTGTGGGTTATGGTACACAAAAGAAAGTTACCGTTACCGGTGCTGTAACGGCCGTAAGGGGTGCTGAACTTGACAAATCTCCTACCTTAAATCTATCCAATTCCCTAGCCGGCCGGTTGCCAGGCGTAACTGCGATGCAGCGTAGTGGCGAACCGGGTGGTGATGGTTCGGTAATTCGTATCCGCGGTACAAATACGTTGGGAGATAGCGGGCCTTTGATTGTAATAGATGGCATACCTGACCGTGCGGGTGGAATTGATCGCTTAAACCCGGGGGATATAGAAAGCGTGTCGGTATTAAAAGATGCATCCGCTGCCATTTATGGAGCAAGAGCTGCGAACGGCGTTATCTTAGTTACTACCAAGCAGGGTAAAGTCGGTAAACCGGTTATATCGTACGATATTAATCAGGGCTGGCAACAACCAACACGCGTCCCCAAAATGTCAAATTCCGCTGAATACGCAGAATTGCTGAACGAACAGGTTTTATTTAGCAATGTCCCTTATCAGCAATGGTCTGCAGGGTGGGAGGCTTTTAAAAATACAGGTTCGTATACCCGCACCGATAATGCGCAAAAAGTAAACGCTTTTTATACACCACAAGATCTTCAGAAATTTAGGGATGGTTCCAGTCCACTAACTCATCCAAATACCGACTGGTATAAAGAAGTTTTCAAGGATTGGTCAATGCAGCAGCAGCATAATCTGCAAATAAGTGGCGGCACAGAAGCTGTCCGGTTCCTTGCATCAGCTGGGTACCAGAACCAGGATGCTTATTATAAAAATTCAGCAACAGGGTATAAGCAGTACGATATGCGTCTTAACCTGGATGCGCGGGTGAACAAGTATATAAACGCTAATATAGGCTTAACTGCTCGTGAAGAGTTTCGCTTCTTCCCAACAGTAGGTGCAGGCTCAATTTTCAGGATGTTGATACGCGGCAAACCGACTGAAATTGCTGTTTGGCCAAATGGCTTGCCGGGTCCTGATATTGAAAATGGTGAAAACCCGGTTGTGGTGACTACTGGTCAAACCGGTTACGACAGGAACCGCCGCGATTACTTTCAAACCAATGCACAGATTGAGATACGCAACCCCTGGGTTGAAGGTTTAAAATTCACTTTACAGGGTGCCGCAGATAAATACATTAGCCGCACCAAACGCTTTGAAACCCCATGGGCTTTATACTTTTGGGATAAAATTTCTTATGAAGCCGATGGTACAACACCCAAGCTCACTAGAACGGTACGTTCTTCCTTCCCAGATCCCAGGCTTACGCAAAGAGATACAGCAGAGCTCCGCATTAACCTAACGGGATTAATTAATTACGATCGTACTTTTAATAGTCATACCATTGCCCTTTTAGCTGGTGTACAAAAAGAAACCAGAGACGGCGATAATTTCTTTGCATTTAGACGGAACTTCATTTCCCCCGCAGTTGACCAGCTTAATGTTGGAGGATCTCTTCAGCAAAATACCGGCGGAACCGGTTTTGAACAAGCCCGTTTGAGCTATTTTGGCAGGGCAGCCTATAACTACCGTGAGAAATATCTTGCCGAATTTTTATGGCGGTATGATGGTTCCTATATTTTCCCCCAGGACAAACGCTTTGGCTTTTTCCCTGGCGTATTGGTAGGGTGGAACATTACTAAGGAAGATTTCTTTAGTAATGTAAAACTGTTTAACAACTTAAAAATTCGTGCTTCATACGGCCAAATGGGTAACGATAGATTAAATATAGCAGATTATGCTTATCTGTCAACCTATTCTTTGTCCGGGTTACAGGTTATTAATAGCCAGTTAGCGAGTACTCTAACAGAATTGCGCGTACCTAATCTTGACTTTACCTGGGAGGTAGCTAATAATGCTAACGTAGGGTTGGAAGGTTCGATGCTGAACAATAAAGTATCTTTTGAATTTGATGTTTTTAATAACCAACGTAAACAAATATTAATTCAACGTGCAGGATCTACACCACAATCAACCGGTATTACCGGTGCCCCGGGGATTGGCAGTTTGCTTCCTCCTGTAAATGCCGGCCATGTTGAAAATAAAGGTTGGGAATTCAGGGTAGGTTATAATGGAAAAGTCAGCAATCTGGCATTCAATGCAAGTGTAAACGGTGGTTATGCCAGAAATAAAGTGATATTTTGGGATGAGAACCCGGGTGTTCCTGATTATCAGCGTGCAACAGGTCATTCTTTTAGTACTAATGGTTTTGATTTCCTTTCTTATGTATTCGATGGAGTGTTTAAGGATGAGTCTGAAATTTCCAGTGGTAAATTAGATTACAGTGCGGCTGAGCGCAACTTGCGACCAGGAGACATGAGATTTAAAGATGTTAATGGTGACGGTAAAATTGATGGATTAGATGCAATGCGGCTGGATAAAAACCGTGACCCAAGATTTACCTACGGCTTTAATATAAATTTGACGTACAAAAATTTCGATTTGTCAGCTCTTTTCCAGGGTGCAACAGGTGGTTTACAGTTTATCAACTTTAACGAAACAGGAGAATTCGGGAATTACACAAAATACAGTTACGACAATAGGTGGTCGGTGGAAAATCCCAGCAGTGTAGATCCGCGCTTGGTGAGCAGAAATAACAGGTATTATACAAGTGGTTTTGGGGTCAATACATACTTTCTAAGAAGCAATAATTATCTACGGTTTAAAAATTTTGAATTAGGGTACAATCTCGGCTCTAATATCAGCAACCGCGTAGGCGTTAGCCGGTTCCGGGTTTATGTTAGCGGGCTAAACCTTATTACATGGGATAAACTTAAATTATGGGATCCGGAAACCATTGCGACTAACGGATACGCTTATCCACAATCAAGAATTATTAGTGCTGGAGCACGGGTAACCTTTTAAAAAAAAGAAAATGAAAAATATAACACAAAAAGCAATAATAATTTTAGTAGCAGTCGGCAGTATGCTTACTGCCTGTAAAAAAGATTTTTTAAATACAAAACCGCTTGACCAGGTACAGGCAAGTGAGACATGGAAGGACCCTGCCCTTGCAGAGGCCTTTGTAAATGGTATCTATGGCGGCTTAGGAGAAGGTGGATTTATTGGAACAAGCGAGGAGATGCTTGCTGCTTTCTCTGATGAAGCTATTTTTACCCACCAGGGAAGAGGTATCAATACCTTTAATCAGGGTAATTTAAACCCGTCCAATCCCGGGTTGGTAAGTACTCCTACAGAATGGAGTTTTTTATACACCCAAATTCGCAGGGCCAATATTGCGTTGGAAAGCTTGCCTACAGCTACCCTGCCAACTACAACCAGAGAAAGGCTGGAGGGTGAGGCCCGTTTTCTCAGAGCCTATTTTTATCACCAATTGTTACGATTTTATGGCGGTGTTCCCATAATCACAAAAGTGTACGGTTTGGGTGAAGACTATACCATAGCCCGCAACACTTATGCAGAGGTAAGTAGTTATATAATAAAGGAAAGTGATATGGCGGCTACATTATTAAAAGGAAAAGCAAAAGTACGGGGCCGTGCTTCTGAGCTGGCTGCTCTTGCCTTAAAATCGCGCCAGTTGTTGTATAATGCAAGTGATCTGCACGATATGCCGACTGCCAAAGCCCAGTCAACAGTTCTGGGAGCTTATGCAAAACCCGAATTATTAGGATTCGTAAGTGGTGACCGCAGGGCACGTTGGGTGGCTGCCAGGGATGCCGCAAAAGCGGTGTTGGATGCAGGGTCAGGTTATAAAACCAATCTTTCTACCCGTGTGTCGTTGGAAGAAGGCCGGAAGAACTATTTATCCATTGCTATGGGTGGAATGAGCAAACACCCTGATGCAGACCCCGGCGTTGCTGCAACTAATGAATTGTTATTTGAAAGAACTTTTAGTCCTGATCAACTTAGCGCTGCCACCCGACATGGCATCCGGCAAGGGCCTAATGGCTATAACAACTGGGCGGGCAACACTCCTATACAGGAATTGGTTGATGACTATGAGATGATGGATGGTAGTAAATTTGACTGGAATAATCAAGCTCATAAAGCCGATCCTTATGTGAACAGGGATCCACGATTCTATGCCTCTATCTTATACGACGGTGCTCCCTGGAAACCGCGGGGCGGCGCGCTCGATCCGGCAAATGAAATACAAACAGGTACTTATTTTGATGGTACTAAAAAAATTGTTGGTCTTGATACCCGGCAAGGTCCTATAGAAAACTGGAACGGGAGCTTTACAGGTTATTACTTTAAGAAATTTATTGATCCCGACCCGACGATTCGCGACGCCACTTCGCCCCAATTTATACCCTGGGCTTTCTTCCGGTACACTGAAGCTATGTTTAATTATGCCGAAGCTTTAATTGAGCTGGGTGAGCATGCTGAAGCACGAACCTGGCTTAATAAAATACGTTTCAGAGCAGGAATGCCTGCTCTGGAAGAATCCGGAGAAGCGCTGAAACAACGTTACCGGAACGAACGGAGAATTGAAATGGCTTATGAAGAACAAAGGTATCATGATGCACGGCGGTGGCTGATAGCACCGCAAACTTTAGGGAGGAAAACAACTTATATAATAGTTGAAGGCCGGCGCTACAGCACCAGTACCTTATAGAAAGGACAAAACTAAATTTGATTATACCTATACCCCTGTAGTAAATAATGACCTTGAAAACAGGGTATGGCTGGATAAAATGTATTATAGACCATTTACCCTGGGTGAAGTGCAACGCAATAGCGCCTTAGCGCAGAATCCAGGATATGAATAACAAGTTTTAATCCTATTTAACTGTAGTTAGAAATCTATGCTGCTAATAAGCAGCATAGATTTTTTATTTTAGCCCCATAATCCCTTGTTGTCATGATACGTGTTAAAAATAAGAATCTTTATTATCTGCCGGTTGTAATAATAATTTCAATGTTTAGCTGTGTTGAAAAAGAAAATACAGAAGCTGAAACTGATCATTTATTTACCTTATTATCGCCGGAAATAACCCACATAGATTTCGCTAACAATCTTACAGAAGGCTTAAACACAAACGTTCTCGTCTATGAATATTTCTATAATGGCGGCGGTGTAGCTGTGGGCGATGTAAACAACGATGGCTTGCAAGACATTTATTTTACAGCTAACATGACTGATAATAAACTGTATTTAAACAAAGGCAAAATGCAGTTTGAAGATGTTACTCCGTTGGCAAATGTTGCAGGAAGACCTGGCCCCTGGAAAACAGGTGTAACAATGGTTGATATAAATGGAGACGGAAAACTGGATATTTATGTCTGTTATTCTGGAAAATTGCGGGGTGAAAAAAGAAAGAACCAACTATTCGTTAATAACGGATCCGACAATGAAGGGATACCTCACTTTACAGATCAGGCTGAACAATATGGTTTAGCTGATTCGTCTTACAGTACGCACGCAGTATTTTTTGATTATGACAGAGATGGCGATTTGGATATGCTGCTGTTAAACCACAGCATTGTCCGTCGTACTACACTTGATGAAGCTACTATACAGAGTCTGCTGAAGGAAAATGATCATCTAAGTGGCCTTAAACTTTTTAAAAATGACAACAATTTTTTTAAAGAAATCACTTCCGAAGCTGGAATTTTAAGCACAGTATTATCTCACGGTCTTGGTGCAGGCGTGGCTGATATTAATAATGATGGCTGGCAAGACATCTACATCTCTAACGACTACCTCGAACCGGACTTTCTATATGTCAACAATAAAAACGGCACTTTTAGCAATCAATTACCAACAGCAGTTGGACACACTTCCTTCTTTTCGATGGGTAATAATATTGCAGATATAAACAATGATGGCCTTGATGATATTTTTACGCTCGATATGCTGCCTGAAGATAATCATCGGCAAAAACTATTGTTCGCACCGGATAATTATGAGAAGATAGAGCTTAATATCCGCTCTGGTTTCTACTACCAATTCATGCGGAATATGTTGCATATTAATAATGGTAACGGAACATTTAGCGAAGTGGGACAATTGGCAGGTATATCTAATACCGACTGGAGTTGGGCTCCTTTATTTGCTGATTTTGATAATGACGGCTGGAAAGATCTTTATGTAACTAACGGCTACTTACGCGATTATACCAACATGGATTTTTTGAAGTTCATGGGTGATAATTTAAAAGACAGGCAGGTTATGCGTAAGGACCTGTTGAATTTAGTTGAAAAAATGCCAGCTTCAAACCTTAATAATTACATGTTTAAAAACAATGGTAACCTAACTTTTACTAACACAGGCAAACAATGGGGCACTGAAGTTGCCAGCAACAGTAACGGTGCCGCCTACGCTGATTTAGATAATGATGGTGATTTGGACATGGTTGTAAATAATATAAACCAACCCGCTTTTATTTATGAGAATGAAGCAAGTAAACAATTAAAGAATCATTACCTGCAAATAAAACTTCAGGGAGAAGGATTAAATACACAAGGTATTGGCACAAGGATAACTATCTATAACAAAGGAAGTTTGCAGGTTCTTGAACAGATGCCTTCGAGAGGATATCAATCAAGTGTATCTCCTGTTTTGCATTTTGGGTTAGGGGAGAATAAGAATATGGACTCTTTAGTTGTAGTTTGGCAAAGCGGAAAGCAACAAACCCTTACCTCGGTTAAAGTGGATCAGGCACTTACATTACAGGAGAAAAATACTACTGCACCTTATCAATCACCTGCCGCTATAAATCCTTTATTTCAAGAGATTAACTCCCTTATTAACTATACGCATAAAAGCAACTCAATAAACGATTTTAAAAGACAACCCCTGCTGGTTAATCCCTTATCATTTTCAGGGCCCTGTCTGGTAAAAGGTGATGTAAATGGCGATGGTCTCGAAGATATTTATGCAGGAGGCGGAAACGGGCAGGCGGGATCAATTTACATTCAACAAAAGAATGGCCGGTTTATTCAAAAGAAACAGGCAGCTTTTGAAGCAGATAAGCTAAGTGAAGATGCAGACGCTGTATTTTTTGATGCCAATGGTGATGGTTTTAACGACCTGTACATAGCCAGTGGCGGCTATCATAATTATCTTCCCGATGATCCTTTATTGCAGGATCGCTTGTACATCAACGACGGTAAAGGAAACTACAACAAATCAGCTAATGCTTTACCACAGATGCGGGTAAGCAAGAGCTGCGCTCGTGTAGCAGACATTAATGGCGATGGTCATCCCGACCTTTTTGTTGGCGGAAGAGTGATACCTGGACGATACCCTGAAACACCACAAAGCTATTTGCTTATTAATGATGGTAAAGGTCGTTTTACAGATCAAACCAAAGCCATTGCAGCTTCTTTACAACATATTGGCATGGTAACAGATGCAGCATGGATTGACATGAACGGCGACAAAAAGAATGATCTTGTTATTGTTGGTGAATGGATGCCCATAACAGTATTCATAAACACTAACGGTAAACTTGAAAACAGAACGTCCGTTTATTTTGATAAACCTTACAATGGCTGGTGGAATAAATTATTAACCGGTGATTTTAACCACGATGGTAAAGCAGATTTAATTGTTGGCAATGTTGGTTTAAATACTCAATGCAAGGCAAATGACAAGCAACTTGCCGAGATGTATTATAAAGACTTTGATGATAATGGTTCGGTTGATCCCATCTTGTGCTTTTACATTAAAGACACGAGTTATCCTTATGTTTCAAGGGATGAGTTGTTAGACCAGATGAGTATTATGCGAACACGCTTTACAGATTACAATAGTTATGCTAATGTGACACTTAAAACAATCTTCACTGCAGATGAGTTAAAAGATGTAAATCATCTTAAGGCGGACTACTTAAAAACTGCCTACTTTGAAAGTGGATTAAATAGTAAGTTTCACGAGAAAGCTTTGCCATTGCAGTCACAGTTTGCACCGGTGTACACAATCACTTCAGTAGATTATAACAATGATGGCAAACAGGATATAATGTTATGTGGTAATATTAACCGTGCAAGATTGAGATTTGGAAAGGACGATGCAAATTATGGGGTGCTATTAAAAGGCGATGGCAAAGGCAACTTTAGTTATGTTAACCAACAGCAATCCGGATTTCATTTGCGTGGCGACGTAAGAAGTGTAGTAAGTATAAACAATACTTTACTTTTTGGTATTAATCAAAGCGGTATAAAGGCATATACAACAAAACAAAAATGAAAGTAAGCTGCTTATTTATTTCTTTAATAGTTTTTGTATTTCCATCATGCAAACAACATCAAAAAAATTTACAGTTTAGTAATAGAAATATCAGTGATGTAATTACCCGCATGAGTGATGTAATGGTGCATGATTTAACTAATCCTCCTTTAGCTGCACGATTTTTTTCTTATGCCTGCTTAGCCGGTTATGAGATTGTATCTCAAAACAACAGGAAATACAAAAGCATGTATGGGGTATTAAATGATTATCCTAATCTCCAAAAACCAGATACAATCAATAATTATAATTATCAGCTATCCGCCATATTAGCTATTATAGCCACAGCAAAGAAAATGCAACCTTCCGGCGCTCTGTTAGAAAAATATGAAAAGAATTTTTTAGACACTTGTGTTCAGGCTGGTTTTACTGAAGAGGTAATAAATAATTCAAAAAAATATGCACTTGCTGTAAGTAAAAGGATATTGGCATATGCAAAAGCCGACAGGTATAATAAGATCAGTAATTATCAGAGATACACTCCGCTAAACAAAGAGGGAACCTGGTATCCTACTCCTCCTGCTTACATAGCCGCCGTTGAACCTTATTTCAACACAGTAAGACCTTTTACATTAGATACCTCTACACAATTTAAACCCGCACCTCCGGTTGCTTTTTCAAAAGATAATAAAACCGCCTTTTACAAATTACTTTTACTAAATTACCAGGGCAAGGTGCCTGCAAACCACGATACAATAGCTGCCTTTTGGGATTGCAACCCTTTTGCAGTGCAGGATGAGGGCCATTTAGCTATTGGTATAAAAAAGATTTCTCCTGGTGCACATTGGTTGGGCATAACCGGTATTGCCTGTGAAAAAGCAAAGAAGAACTTTGATGAGTCGATGCAGATTTTTACCTGGGTATCTGTTGGATTGATGGATGCTTTTATAAGCTGTTGGGATGAAAAATACAGAAGCAATAGAATACGTCCTGAGACTGCAATAAGAAAATTAATAGATCCCAAATGGTTTCCTATACTGCAAACTCCTCCTTTTCCTGAATATCCCAGTGGTCATTCAACTATTTCGGCTTTATCGGCTACTGTTCTTACGCATTTCTTAGGCGATCATTTTAAATATACAGACAGTGTAGAGGTAAAGTATGGTCTTGCTCCCAGAAATTTTAACTCGTTTCATGAGGCAGCTATTGAAGCGGGAATTTCAAGATTTTATGGTGGTATTCATTTTAAGGATGCAATAGATAACGGCATACTGCAGGGTTTAAATGTTGGTAATTGGGTTGTTACGAAAATTAGGAAGTAGTGAGTAGGAGTTGTACCGTTGTAAGTAACAGGCATCTTTCTCCTTCAGGCGAAGGTGCCGATTGCTATCGGGAGAGGATGAGGTTCACTTTGATTTTACTATCTCTTTGTCAACTTCATTTTCTTCATGCTTGCGGTATAAAATTGTATCAATTCTTTCTTCAATATGCGGGTCTGCTTTAAAGCGGCTGAGATAAAATTCTTCGTAGTATGCTTTAATAATAGCGGCAAGAGGAGTTGCCAGAATGGCTCCTGTTGCTCCGAATGCGGCTGCCATAGCTAACAATACAATCAATATAGATGCGGGATGAATATTCATGGTTGAAGATCTTATGCGCGGCATAACAAAATCACCTAAAATTTCGTCGAGCGCAAGAAAGAAAACAGTTACCCAGATTGCTTTAGTTGGATTAATAGATAAGGCAACCAGGATAGGCGGAAGAGCCATTATATAAAAACCAATTTTAGGTATAAGCTGTGCAAAAAAAGCAAGAGCGCCCCAAACAAAAGCGCCCGGTACTTTAAGAATACTTAAAACAACAGTTACCGCCACAGCCTGTATTGCGCCGCCAATAATATTAGCACGCATCCATCCATTAAGCATGACGGATGCTTTAGTTAAAGCCCGTGTTGCCTTATCACGATTTTGAGATGAGAACAAGGATAAATATATCTCGATTAAAGGACGGGGCTGTAACACCATGTAGATTATAAGACTAAGAAATATTATAACGATAAGAACAGACCCTAAAATATTAAGAGAAAAGTTGCCTACACGCATCAATGTATTTGGAATAGAAGGTAGCCATTCGGCCATACTGTTGCCGCCTGTTTCTAATTGTTTCGCTACATCAGGATAATCGCTAAGAGCGGATGCAATTAATTTTGAAAGCTGTTGTATATAACCCGGTATGTTGCCAAAAAGTAAAGTAAGTTGCTCTCCTATGGTTGGTATAACCAGCCATCCTATTAAAGCAATCACAAAAAAAATAATTCCAAAAACAATCAGGGATGCCCATCCCCTTTTTATATTTCTTTTTTCTAACATTGTAACGGGGCCGTTTATAACAATAGCAAGTGTAACAGCAAATAGCAGAAGCATTAAAACACCTGATATTTTTATAAGAAACCAAAGAAAAATAACAATGCCTGCTGCAAAGGATATAGCTTTTATAAGTGCTTTGTATAAACTATCTGCATTTGTTGATTGCATGAACAGTGATTTTAATTAAAGGTAAAACCATTACAAGTTATCGGATAAATTATCAAAATCTCATTAATTCATTACTATTAGATCACTCTTTTACTTACATTAACCTATCTTTCAGCCCTAAAATAAATTATGAAAATTATATCCTCTAAAGTACATGGCCTGTTAGATTATGCAACGGTTGTTTTTTTACTGGCTGCTCCAACTATTTTTAAAATGGAAGGCACTCTTTGTACTTTAACCTACGCATTAGCCGGAGTGCATTTTGCACTTACTGCACTTACTGCATTTGAGGTTGGGCTTGTAAAAGTTATCCCGTTTAAAGTTCATGGCTTTATTGAGATTGTAGTAGCTGTTGCCCTCGCGTCTGTTGCCTTGTGGTTTAAAAATAATGATAATGAAAAGGGATTCTATTTTTACCTTGGGTTGGCTGTTGTTATAATGATTGTCTTTTTGTTGACAGACTTTAAGTCTGCCGAAAGAAATAAAATAGCGCTTTAAAAAAATTAAGCAGACGTATTCTTTTAACCGACCTAATACAACTATTTTACATTCTGCAATGTGTGACAGGAGAAGTGCACCTGGCTGTCTATGTAAGATTTAAACCCTTAGCGAACCACGAAATTCGCGGGCTGCATAGTAGTATTCTGCCCCATTGTGATAAACGAAAACATGGTTGTAGCGCCGATCACAAAAGAGGGAACCGCCAACTTCTCTAATTTTGGAAGGGGTTTTCACCCAGCTTGTTCTTTCATATTGTAATAGTTGAACAGGAATGTCCTTATTATTTGTTTAAAATACGCTTGTTTTAATACAAGGCCTTTATTCGGATTTTCCATTTTAATTTAAAGTAGATTTTAAAAAGTTTTGATAAGCGTTAGTATTCATTCTTAAACGAGTTTAAGAAGCGAATAACCAACAAATGTTGCAAAAACTCCAAGCACAACACTTGCAGCAATATAAGCGATAGCATACCAAAGTTGCCCGTTACGAAGAAGTCCGAATGTTTCGTTAGAGAAAGCGGAAAATGTTGTGAAACCACCGCAAATTCCCGTTGCAAGAAACAGTCGCAGCTCTAATGTCATGTTTGTTCGTTCACTTAATGCAAACACAAGTCCGATTGCAAAACAACCGATAATATTTACTCCCAAAGTTCCAAAAGGAAAAGGTAAAAAGAACTTTGACTGTATAAATTGAGAAAGCAGGTAACGGCATATTCCACCAATAAAACTTCCGGTTCCTATAAGCAATAAAATTCTCATTTATTGTCAGTTAGTGTTGAGGTTGCAATATCGCAAAGAGTTTGAAGATTTTATGAACAAGTAATATTTATGGCTTAATATTAATCATTAAATTTAATATATGTGGGTAGTGTATGCTTTGCTTTCAGCCGTGTTTGCCTCACTTACGGCCATCTTTGCCAAGATTGGAATAAAAGGGGTTGATACTGATCTTGCTACAGCTATCCGAACGGTTGTAATTGTAATTCTTGCCTGGAGTATTGCATTCTTTCGCGGAGGTACTTTAACCATCTATAACTTATCAAAGCAAAATTTATTGTTCCTGGTGCTGTCGGGTATTGCAACGGGGCTTTCGTGGATATTTTATTTTAAAGCATTGCAATTAGGCAATGTTTCGCAGGTGGCGCCTATAGATAAACTAAGTGTTGCGCTTACCATTGTGCTCGCGTTTGTATTTTTAAAAGAGCCTATAACTATGAAAGAAATTTTAGGCGCAGGATTGATAATTGGAGGGACACTCGTATTGATTATAAAATAATGTTACGCCTTTAGCTAAAGCAGATGTTGAAAGTTTAAAGTTATAAATGCATATATCACTTGCTCTGCAACAAGCAAACTTTTCCATCCATTGTTGATGCAATAACTTGTTTACTGTTTATCACATTAACTGTATTTACCATTGAATTATCTATTTTGTATGTCCAGTTTATTTTTTGTGTTGTTGGATCTATTGAATACACCACACCATTGCGAGTACCAAAAAAAACTTCTCCATTCTTTTCAATCAACATAGATGGTGCATGTTCGTAACCATATCCGGCATTCATTTTCCAGGCAACCACAGGTTTTTCTTTATTAGTTACAAAGGCAACAATGGTATCGTTCATAGTTTTACCGTAAACGTATTTTCCATCTGCGGATATGCCGATTGATTCGCGAACCGTAGTTTCATTGGTTCGCCAGAGTGCTTTACCTGTTTCAATGTCTATAGCAGTTAAGAACCTGTCGGGTGCTGCTATATAAACAACCCCATCTTTTACAACAGGAATGCAGGCTGCAGGCGAATAATTGAGAACAGTTGACCCGTTGTTCCATTTCCATAATAAATTTCCATTTGCTTTGTTAAGTGCGTAAAGGTTGCGATCCCAGGCACCGAAAATAATTACATCATTATAAACAACAGCCCGGCTTACAACAGGGCCGGTAAGTTGGTTAAAAGCCCAAAGTTGTTTGCCGGTCGTTAAATCAATGGCTCTGAAATTAGAATCGCTTCCGCCAATGTAAACAACATTATTTTCAATAAGCGGCGAGCCTAACACTGAGGCATTGGTAGCATACTTCCATTGTAACTTGCCACTTGTATTTAAGCAATATACATTGCCATCTGCCGAACCCAAAAGGATCCTGTTGTTACTGTAAGAGGGAGAAGAAAATATGGGACCTTTTGTTTGAAACGTCCATGCCTTTTTTCCATTATCTTTTTTTAGCGCCTGTATAGTTCCTGCCTGGTTGCCAAAAACAACATAGTTATCCGCAACTGCCGGAGTAGAAATAACATTAGCATCTGATTGAAATGTCCATTTCGGCTGAATTGTGTTGTATTTTTTGTTAATGGAAAAATCAGGGCGGGGATACGGCTTCGGGAGATTATATTGCTGTTGTTTTAGCTGTACCGTTTTCCATTGCTTTTCTTCTTTAGTTAAAGGATTTCTTTCGGTAAATATGAATGAATCCAAGCGAACATCTACTAAGTTATAACCGCCTGCAGCAGCTTTCGCTCTAAGATTTGAGCGACCCATTACTGCAGGAATATCTTCTGCGTTAACGGTGCGGTTAGCATGACCATGACCACATAAGGCAAGCAAAGTATTTTTAGTTTTTAAAAGATCAATTACTTCGTACCAGTT